>Ga0209258_100255_pt1 | contig 94924 bp, 65 predicted proteins | sample Araplaol_mTSA_r2_FD_184281 | JGI IMG/M metagenome (GOLD analysis project Ga0209258, IMG submission 184281) | Arabidopsis root microbial communities from North Carolina, USA - plate scrape CL_Col_mTSA_r2 (SPAdes) (version 2) | ecosystem: Host-associated > Plants > Roots > Endosphere | place: USA...
CTCGGTGCTCATTGCCCGCCTCAATCTTACCGAGCACACTTCCCAATTCGGCCGCGGACTGGCCTAACACTGTCCACCATGTCTCCGAACATGTGTCCACCATGTCTCCGGTCTATACAGTAGGGGAGGGTTGGGGTGGGGTTGCTTGGGCTTTAGCATGCAGACAAATGTTGCCGTGATATTTGCTGATAAGAACCACGCGATGACGTCCATTTCGCCAAGACGCCTGCTCCACGCCGCTCGCTGCGCTCGCACCCCACCCTAGCCCTCCCCTGCACGCAGGGGAGGGGACATATCCCTGCGAGATTGAAGAAGCATGCTTAAGTTAGTGCCATTGGGGTTAGCGCAGCGTAACCCAACGATCGCTCCGGAAATGTTGGGTTACGCTGCGCTAACCCAATCTACGTCTCAGCGATCATCGCGGACTAGAACGTCCGCTGCACCGAATAATCCGCCAGCGTCATCAGCGCATCGCGATAGGATGACGACGGCAATGAGGCCAACGCCTCGCGCGCGGCACGCGAGTGCCGCAATGCGCATTCGCGCGTGCGCTCCAGCGCGCCCGATTCGCGAATGGCCGTGATGATGTGATCCAGCGATCCCAGGCCGCCATGTTCAATGGCGTGGCGCATCTCTTTCGCCTGTTCCACGCCAACGCGCTGCAGCGCATAGATCAACGGCAAGGTCGGCTTGCCCTCGGCTAGATCGTCGCCGATGTTCTTGCCCAGGGTGCGTGCATCGCTGATGTAGTCGAGCAGGTCGTCGGCGATCTGGAAGGCGTAGCCAAGCTGCATGCCATAGCGGCGCAACGCGACGACCTGCGCTTCCGGCAAGCCGCCCAGCAAGCCGCCAAGTTGCGTGGCGGCGGCAAACAGCACCGCCGTCTTGCGCTCGATCACCGCTAGGTAAGCCGCTTCATCCACGTCGGCATTGCCGATGTTGAGCAATTGCAGCACCTCGCCTTCGGCGATGGTGTTGGTGGTGTCGGCCAGGATGCGCATGATGCGCATGTCGTCCAATTCCACCATCAGCTGGAACGAACGCGAATACAGGAAATCCCCCACCAGCACGCTTGCCGCATTGCCCCACAGGGCATTGGCCGTCTTGCGGCCGCGGCGCAGGTCCGATTCGTCCACCACGTCGTCGTGCAGCAGCGTGGAGGTGTGGATGAACTCGATCACCGCCGCCAGCTTCACGTGCTTGTCGCCGTTGTAGCCGGCCGCGCGGGCGGCCAGGGCGTGCAGCATGGGGCGCAGGCGCTTGCCGCCGCCGGCGATGATGTGGTCGGCGATCTGGTTGATCAGCACCACGTCGGAGGCCAGCCGTTGGCGGACCAGGGCATCGATGCGCTGCATGTCACCTTCGGCGAGGGCGCGCACCCCGGCAAAATCACGAGCGGGGTCGATGGTCTGGAGAACGGAGGTGTTCATGCGGCTGGGGCTGGACATAGAACTTCGATTATAGAGGCGGAGGCCTTGCTACGTGTGGCCCGGGCTGAAAGTTCTCCCGCCCTTGTCTGAAAGGCAGGGCATGCTTGAGGTTTTTCGGCACCATCAAGCCACGATGTGCTCAAGCTACCATGGCAGCCCTGGCGTCAACGGAAGCGATAGATGGGCGATCTGGCACTCAACCGCAGGCAGGAACAGCTTATGGCGCGCGTGCGCGAGGAGGGCTTTGCCACCGTGGAGGATCTGGCCGGGCACTTCGATGTTACCCAGCAGACCATTCGCCGCGACCTGGCCGCGCTCTGTGATGCGGGCTTTTTGCGCCGCTATCACGGTGGCGTAAGCCTGCCGTCCAGTGTCGAGAACCTCGCCTACGCCAAGCGCCAGCATCTGCTGCATGAGGAAAAGACCCGCATTGCCGCCGTGCTGGCCCAGCACATTCCCGACGACGCCTCGTTGTTCATCAACCTGGGCACCACCAATGAGGACGTGGCGCGCGCGCTGATGAACCACAAAGGCCTGCGTGTGATCACCAACAACCTCAATGTGGCGATCATGCTCAGCGAAAACCCCAGCTTCGAAGTGATCGTGGCCGGCGGCGTGGTACGCGGACGCGACCACGGGGTGACCGGTCAGCCGGCCATCGAGCTCATCCGCCAGTTCAAGGTGGACTTCGGGGTGATCGGCATCTCCGGTATCGATCTCGATGGCACCCTGCTCGATTTCGATCTCAATGAAGTGCGTGTGGCGCAGGCCATCATCGAACATTCCCGGCAGGTGTTTCTGGCGGCCGACCACAGCAAGGTCGGGCGCAATGCCCTCGTTCGCCTGGGGCCCATCTCCCTGGTCCATGCCTGGTTTACCGACGCCGCGCCGCCCGCCGAGCTGGCGGCGGTGTTGGCTGAGGCGGGCACGCAGGTGCATGTCGCCCATGCCTGAGGCGTCGCTGCATTGCAGCGTGCAATATTCGGAAATGTTCGAATACGCTCAATCATCGAGCGATTTAGAACGTATTGGTTCGATAAATTGTTCGTATACGATCAATTGATGCTTTATTGATCGAAAACGAACATTTGGTTTCGAAAGCAGTCCACGGGACGATTCATGACCGAGCAGTTCGATCTACTGGTGGTGGGCGGCGGCATCAACGGCGTGGGCATTGCGCGGGACGCGGCAGGGCGTGGGCTCTCCGTCTGCCTGTGCGAGCGCGACGATCTCGCCGCCCATACCTCCAGCGCCAGCACCAAGCTGATCCACGGTGGTCTGCGCTACCTGGAGCAGTACGAATTCGCCCTGGTCGGCAAAGCCCTGGCCGAACGCGAGGTGCTGTTGAGCGCCGCGCCGCACATCATCTGGCCGCTGCGCTTCGTGTTGCCGCATCAGTCGCATTTGCGGCCGGCATGGATGATCCGCCTGGGGCTACTCCTGTACGACAACCTCGGGCGTGGTCGTCGCACGCTGCCGAAGTCGCGACGCGTCTCCCTTCAGCGCCATAAATCGGGTGTACCGCTGCGCGATGAATTCCATATCGGCTTCGTCTACTCCGATGCCTGGGTGCAGGATGCACGGTTGGTGGTGCTCAACGCGATGGACGCGATGGAGCGTGGAGCGACCATCTTTACCCGCACACACTGCGTAAGCGCCCAACGCGATCAACAAGGCTGGACCGCGCAACTGCAATCCGCGCACGGCGAACCTTTCACCATTCGCGCCAAGGCGCTGGTCAATGCCACCGGCCCATGGGCGGTGCAATTCCTCGATCAGGTAGCCAAGGTGGGGCACGATCACGCGCTGCGTCTGGTCAAGGGCAGCCACATTGTGGTGCCGCGCCTGTTTGAGCACCCTTACGCCTACATCTTCCAGCAACCCGATCGCCGTATCGTGTTCGCCATTCCTTATGAACACGACTTCACCTTGATCGGCACCACCGACCTGGACTATCGCGACGACCCTTCCGCACCGCGCATCAGCGATGACGAAACGCGCTACCTGTGCGACGCGGTGAACCGCTATTTCAAGCGCAGCATCACGCCGACGGATGTGGTGTGGAGTTACAGCGGCGTGCGCCCGTTGCTGGATGACGAATCCGGCAACGCATCGGAAGTAACGCGCGACTACCTGCTGGAACTCGATCAACATGGCGCGCCGTTGCTCAACGTCTTCGGCGGCAAGCTCACCACCTACCGCAAGCTGGCGGAGGAAGCGATGGATCGTCTGGCGCCGTCGTTTCCGCACGCATCGGAAGCGTGGACGTCGAAAGGGCATCCACTGCCCGGTGGCGAACGCCGCGATGTGAACGTCTTGCTGAGCGAATTGCAGGCGGCGCACCCGTGGCTGCCCGCGCCGATGGCGTGGCGCCTGGTGCACAGTTATGGCACGCGCACCATGCGCATTCTCGGGCAGGCGCGCGCGCTGTCGGATCTGGGTGAGCATTTTGGCGCGGATCTTTACCAGGCCGAAGTGGATTACCTGCGCGCGCTGGAATGGGTCGTGGATGCCAATGACGTGCTGTGGCGCCGTAGCAAGCTTGGGCTGCGTCTCGATCAGGAACAGGTGGTGCGCCTTACCGCTTATCTTGCCGATGCGCCGCCGCGGCGTGCTTCGTTTGCTTGAGTCGCTTTTTCATCGCTGGGTTACGCATTTTGGTCATGAAGCTTCAATCCTGCATGCCGTCATTCCCGCGAAAGCGGGAATCCATTTGCTCCCATGCGAAGGGCGAAGATGGATTCCCGCTTTCGCGAGAATGACGGCAAGCAGAATGAGACTTTCAAGGGAGGAACACATGTCGAATCGCATCAACTGCTTGTCAATGGTTACGCTCATGTCGGAGACAACTCTATGACCCGCCAAAGCATCGGCGAACTGATCTCCGAAGCCATCGCCACCTTCATCATCATCGGCCTTGGCGACTCGGTCGCCTGCATGTACGTGCTGTATGACCCAAGTCCCTATGTGAACGCCTACTGGGGCGTATGCATCGCCTGGGGCTTGGCGGTCACGCTTGCGATCTACGTGACCGGCGCGGTTTCCGGCACGCACGCCAATCCCGCGGTGACGCTTGCGCTGGCGATATTCCGCGGTTTTCCGTGGAAGAAAGTGATTCCCTACAGCATCGCGCAAGTGGTCGGCGCGTTTCTCGGTGCTGCCATCGTGTACGTGCTGTTCTCGCCGGTGATCGAACATTATTTGCAAACGCACCAGCTCACTCGCGAAGGCGGCGGTGCGGCGGGCGTGTTCTTTACGCATCCTGGCCTTGCCATCACGCCGATGCATGCGCTGCTTGATCAGGTGATCCTCACCGCGTTTCTGCTGTTCGGCATCTTTGCCATCACCGAGCAATACAACGAGATGGCGCCGGGCGCCAATTCCGGCGCGCTGATGATCGGCTTGCTGGTCGCCACCATCGGCGCGTCGATGGGTTATCTCGAAGCCTGGGCCATCAATCCGGCGCGCGATTTCGGTCCGCGCCTGTTCGCCTATTTCGCCGGCTGGGGTGCTTCCGCCTTGCCATCGCCGGACAACTACTGGTGGATTCCCATCGTCGGTCCGCTCATCGGCGGCGTGATCGGCGGCGCTGCCTACCAGTGGCTGGTGTATCCGTTCCTGCCGGCGCGCCTGCGTGCATTGCAGCCACCGCAAGCGGCCAGTGGCGCGGATCGCGTCGTGGCCGACACCACTCGTTGAACAGGAGTCCTTGCATGGATAAGTCATACATTCTGGCGATCGACCAGGGCACCACCAGTTCGCGCGCGATTCTGTTCGACCGCGCCGGCAGCATCGTCGGCATGGCGCAGCGCGAATTCGGGCAGATTTTTCCGCAACCGGGCTGGGTGGAACACAACCCGCGCGAGATCATGACCAGCGTGCTCACCACCATCACCGAGGTGATGAACAACGCGCAGATCGACCCGCGTTCGATCGTGGGCATCGGCATCACCAACCAACGTGAAACCGCTGTGGTGTGGGACAAGGCCACCGGCCAGCCGATCTACAACGCCATCGTGTGGCAATCACGCCAGACACGCGAGATTTGCGATCAGCTGATTGCCGCCGGGCATAACGACATGGTGCGCGCCAAGACCGGTCTGTTGATCGATGCGTATTTCTCCGGCACCAAGGTGAAGTGGATACTCGATCGCGTCGACGGCGCGCGCGAACGCGCCAAGCGCGGCGAACTGTTGTTCGGCACCATCGATACCTGGCTGATCTGGAACCTCACCGGCGGCAAGGCGCACGTTACCGATTACACCAACGCCTCGCGCACGCTGATGTACAACATCCATGAGCTGCGCTGGGACGATGACCTGCTGGCAATGCTCGACGTGCCGCGTGCCATGCTGCCGGAAGTGCGCTCGTGCAGCGAAATCTATGGCAAGACGCTCGGGCAACATTTTCTCGGCCAGGAAGTGCCGATCGCCGGCGTGGCTGGCGATCAACAAGCCGCGCTCTTCGGCCAGGCGTGTTTCGAACCCGGCATGGCGAAGAACACCTACGGCACCGGCTGCTTCATGCTGATGAATACCGGCGAGAAGGCGGTCGCTTCGAACAACGGTCTGCTCACCACCATCGCATGGGGCGTGGACGGCAAAGTGGAATATGCGCTGGAAGGCGCGATCTTCGTGGCCGGCTCGGTCATTCAATGGCTGCGCGACGGTTTGCGCATGCTCGGCCGTGCCAGCGATTCGGAGGAATACGCCGAACGCGCCAAAACCAACGAAGGCGTTTACATGGTGCCTGCCTTCGTCGGCCTGGGCGCGCCGTATTGGCGCAGCGACGTGCGCGGCGCGGTGTTTGGTCTATCGCGCGGCACCACCAAGGAACACTTCGTTCGCGCCGCCGTGGAATCGATGGCTTATCAAACACGCGACGTGCTCGCTGCAATGGAAAGCGACGCCGGCCTCAAGCTGAAAGAACTGCGCGCAGATGGTGGCGCCATCGCAAACAGCTTCCTTGGCCAATTCCAGAGCGACATTCTCAACGTGCCGGTGTTGCGGCCCAAAGTGGCTGAAACCACGGCGCTTGGTGCTGCGTATCTCGCCGGTCTCGCTACCGGCTTCTGGCCCAACCGCGAAGACATTGCGCGGCACTGGGCCATCGACCGCCGCTTCGAACCGCAGATGCCCGAAGCGCAACGCGAATCACTCTATGCGGGCTGGAAACAGGCCGTGGAGGCGACTATGGCTTTCAAGATTTGAAGTACTGACTACTTATTTGAATGGCGCTTACTCGCATGGCTTTGAATATGCGAAAGACCACTCCCTCCCCTACGTGTAGTAGGGGAGGGTTGGGGTGGGGTGAAGCAACCTCGCGACGAAATTCCCCAATGCGGCAAGCTCGCACAACCCCACCCTGACCCTCCCCTGCCAGGCAGGGGAGGGAATACATCAGCATTCAAGTAAGCCCCGTTCATCGCTGACTCCAGACACCACAAACAGGTGGGCACGCATGTGCCTGCGCGGCCCGCTCATGCCTGTGATCAGCGTTGTTGTTCGCTGTACCGACGTTCCAGGAGAATCCGCATGCAACAGAAAATCCTTGCCTTGATGGCGATGGCCGGATGCATCACCGCTGTCAGTGGAAATGCATTTGCCGCCGACCAGGATTACGCCAACACCACACTCACCGGCGATTGGCATGGCGCACGCCAGCGCCTGTATGACCAGGGCATCGACGTCGGTGTCGATTACCTCGGTGAATTCGCGCACAACACCAGCGGCGGCATTCGGCAAACGGATGCCTATGCCGATCAAATCCACGTCCATGCTGCGTTCGATTTCCAGAAACTGTGGGGATGGACCGGCGGCTCGCTGCATATCGACCTCAATGACCGCAATGGCAGTCAGCTGGACGCGAAAGCGCATCTGGGGACCTTGCTGGAATCACAGGAAATCTACGGCGGCGGCAATATCACACGCATTACGCGCTTCTATCTGGAGCAGTCGCTGTGGAATGACCTGGTCGATTTGAAATTCGGTCGCATGGATATCGGCGGGGACTTCTTTCCTTTCGCATGTGATTTCCAGAACCTCAATTTCTGCGGCGCATTGCCAGGCTGGATATCCAAGGGCGTGGAGGCGTGGCCACTGGCGCAGACCGGTGGCGTGATCGCCATCAATCCCTCGCCCGCGTGGACGATCAAGTTCGGCGGCTTTCAAGTGAATCCCAACAACGCAGCCAAGTCGCAAGGCCTGAAGCTGTCGCCCTCGGGACCGAACGTCGGCACCTTGATGCTGGCGGAACTGGATTGGCGTACCAACCTGGGTGGCGAGCAGAACGGTTTGCCTGGCATCTGGCGCGTCGGTGGCTGGCGCAACACGGCGCGTTATCCGGAAGCATTCCTGAGCGTCGATGGCGCGCAACAACTCCTCGGCAGCGATACCGCCGCACTGCAAAGCAGCGTATCCGGCAGCTACTTCATGGGCCAGCAGCAACTCACGCGCAATGCGGCGGGCGGTGGCCTGAGCGTGTTCGGCAACATCGTGCAGGCCGATCCGCATACCGATCTGGTCGATCAGATGATCTCGGTCGGCTTGCTGTACGACGGCCCGTTTGCATCGCGGCCGGAGGATCGTCTGGGTTTCGCCATCGGCCGCGATCGTGTCAGCGGTCGCGTCGCCAACGCCGAGCGCCTGGTCAACCAGGCCGGGCTCGGCCCCGTGCCCGTACAAGGCTACGAATACATCACCGAGCTCAACTACCAGTTCCAGCTCTGGCATGGCCTCGCGCTGATGCCCAACGTGCAGTACATCCGCCACCCCGGCGGCACCAGCGCCAACCACGACGCCACCGTGTGGGGCTTGCGGGTAGTGGCCAAGTTCTGATCACGGACATGGGCTGAGGGGCAGGGCGTGTATCATGGCGGGCCATGAGCCTATGCCCGATGGCGCCTGCGGGCGCTGGCTAGATGCTCGGGGGACGCCCTAAGCTCATGGGCATCGTTGCAAAGCCCTTATCCCGATTCAGTTTTTCGAGGTCATTACATGGCACGCGGTATCAACAAAGTCATCCTGGTCGGCAACCTTGGTGCAGACCCTGAAGTGCGCTACACCGCCGGCGGTACGGCGATTGCCAGCCTCAGCGTGGCTACCTCTGAGCAATGGACCGACAAGCAGAGCGGCCAGAAGCAGGAACGCACCGAGTGGCACCGCGTGAAGCTGTTCGGCCGCTTGGCCGAAATCGCCGGCGAATACCTCAAGAAGGGTCGCCAGGTGTACGTCGAAGGTTCACTACGCACCGACAAATACACCGACAAGCAAGGTGTGGAACGCTACTCCACCGACATCATCGCCAGCGAGCTGCAGATGCTTGGCGGCATGGGTGGTGGTGAAGGTGGTGGCGGCGGTGGTGGTTACCGCGAACGCCCGCAAGGCGGCGGTGGCGGTCAGCGCCAGCAGAGCCGCGACGACTACGGCAGCGCACCGCAGCGCCAGTCGGCTCCGCCGCCGGAGATGGGTGGCGGCAACCAGTTCGATGATGATGACATTCCGTTCTGAGAACGCCTGATATATCGCTGGTGTGTTTTTGCACAAAGCCCCCTGAATGTCAGGGGGCTTTGTTTTTTGCTGGCGCATGTGGCGCACTGCGTGCGGTCGGGCCTCGCTGCTGAGCAAGTTGTGCTGTTTCATGCCAGCTGCTGCAGCGTCACGGCATGGCATGGTTCTCGGGTGCTCACTTTGGTATTCGTCGGCTCTGATGCGCGAGACGATTCTCGTATTCGCACCCGGCTTTGCACCGGTTCGGCGCAAGCGTACGCCCCGATGTTGTGAGTCGACCACAATGATTCGACCGGGTTGCCGCACATGCACATATTTACGAATGAATTTTCAGGAATTACCCGGCAGTGGTGCGGCAGTATCTGAAGAGACATCACTACTTTGGTGCTAATTTTTTGCGTTTTTGGTGCATCAAAGATGGCTATGTTTTTATGGATTTGCTACGCCAGAGTTGATGTTGCATTACAGCAAATTTACGGCTTGTCCCTCTACCGTTCCCCTCGGTTGCACAAGAGGGGAAAGAGATGGGCAAGTCGGTTGTCAGGGAAATGGGTTCGAATGCGCTAGCGGCTACGTGCCATCGCTTCAAGGGTGGTCCAGCAAGCGATGGCAGCACCGCTTTTGTTCCATCAACTGCAAAATGCAACAAGAGGAAGCCGTTCGAGCCTGCACTTTATGTGCGACCGAGTGCGAAACTGGCCGCCGCCACGTTGTTGTGTGTGACGGCATCGCTTCCTTTGAGGGGGTACGCCCAGTCGACTGGCGGCCCGGCAGTTGATAACGCGAACGGCACGAAGATGTTGAACGAGGTGGTTGTCACTTCGCAGAAACGCACCTCTACACTTCAAGCCACACCGGTCAGCATCACTGCTATCAGCGGCGACGATCTGCAAGATCGCGGCATGAGCCATTTCTCTACGTTGGCTCAGTCGACACCCGGCGTGTCGTTGAAAAGCGAAGGCCCAGGTCAGACCGAGATTGAGCTGCGCGGCATGACGTCGAGTGGCGGCAATTCGCCAACGGTGGGTTTCTATCTCGACGACATTCCGTTGACTGCACCTGCGGGCGCGCAAAATGGCAAAGTGGTCATTGATCCCACGCTTTACGACCTGAGTCGTGTGGAAGTGCTACGTGGACCGCAAGGGACGCTGTACGGGTCAGGATCGATGGGTGGCACGGTGCGGCTGATCACCAATCAACCCGACCCGACGGCGTTCGGAGGGTCGTTACAAAGCACGTTGTCGGGAACCGACGGTGGCGGGTTCAATCACAGCAACAATGTGATGCTCAATATCCCGTTGAGGCAGGACATGGCCCTTCGCGTGGTGGCGACGGAAGCGCATACCAGCGGCTGGATTGATCGCGTCGTCGGTTATCCGTTTCCGCTGGTGAGCGCGAATGGCGCGATACGTGGCGATGTCGCCGCGGCACCCATTCAAAAGCAATATCCGGACTCGAACGCCCAACAACTGAACGGATTTCGTGCGACCTTGCTTTGGAAGCCTAGCGATCGTCTGTCCATCACGCCGTCTTTCTTCTTTGAAAACAGCAAACAGGACGGCATCAGTGCGTACGACAGCGTTCCGGGTACGCAGGCACATTATCAACCGTTCGATATCGCCGAGCCTTTGACTGACCAGATTGCTATTTTCAGTCTCAGCACCAGCTACAGCTTTGATGCTTTCGATCTGACTTCCAGCACGGCGTATTGGCATCGCCGATCGCGACAAACCGAGGATGCCAGTGAGGATTTCAACAATCCGGATACCGGCGTGACCTACGCTGCCAACTATGGCCTTCCCAATCCCGGCTATTACGGCGCTGCGGGTAGTGGCGTTGTCTATGGGCACGAAAATGACCCGTCCGCGCAATTCAGCGAGGAATTGCGTTTTGCATCCAAGGGCGATGGCAAGCTCAATGAAGTGGGCGGCATTTTCTTCAGCAACTACTCCGCCACCTGGAATTTCAACGGCACGACCGAGAACCCCTCCGCCTACATGGACCTGGGTACCTTTGCGCCGGCCACGACACCCAACTGGTTCGACGCAAAATCACCGACGCGGCTTATCCAATACGCCGTCTTCGGCGATGTGACGTATGACATCACCAGCCAGCTCAAAGCCGAAGTTGGCCTGCGCCTCTATCGCTATGACTATCGGTTCTCCTCGGTCATCACTGGCTGGGGCTCGGCGCTGGGTGCAGCGACGCCCTCTGCTTCGGGTCTCATTACGCAGACCGGAAACGGCGTCAACCCAAAGCTCAATCTGAGTTATGCATTCGATCCCAACCTGATGGTCTATGCGACCGTGGCAAAGGGCTCGCGGCCGGGCGGTGGCAACGCCCGATATCCCACGACGGGGCCTTATTGGAGTGCGGTATTCGCTCCGTACAACTTCTCTGGTGGCCAATGGCCATCCAGTTATCGACCCGACTCCGTGTGGAGTTATGAACTGGGTGAAAAGGCCAAGCTTTTTGATCGCCGAATGACGATCAACGCAAGCGTGTATTACGAGGATTGGCGCAACATCCAGCTCGAAGCGTTGCCGGGGGATTGGGCGCTGAACATCAACGGCAACCGCGCCAAAATCTATGGCGGCGAAATCGAGACACGCTCCATCTTGGGCGGCGGTTTCGAACTCGCACTTTCCGGCAGCTATACGCATGCCTGGGTGGATCCGGGCCCGCATTGGCAGCTCACCCCGCGCAATAAACTTTCCGATGTAGCGCCCGTGGTCGGAAACGCCATCCTCAGCTATTCGCGCGCGCTCACCAGCGTCTACTCACTCAAGCTGCAACTGGAGAATGCCTATGTCGGCCAGCGCTATTCGCTAGCCTTCCCTTATGGGTACTCGTTGAACGGCACCTACATTCCGTTGCCCGCCTATGACCTGACCAATATGCGAGTCATCCTGCAATCCAGCGATGGCTGGGATGCCGCACTGTTCGTCGACAATGCTTTCAACAAGCATGCCCAGCTGGAGAGTCTTTTTCAGGAAAACCTCCCCAGTGCCGCATTCAACCGTATCGTCACCAATCAACCGCGCACGATCGGCGTTGATCTCTCCTACCGCTTCTGATCGTCTTCAACGGCGAGCCCCGGCATGATCCTGTCTCTTGATCACAAATCTGGCTCAGCTTGAAAGTCCATCCTTGCGAGGGATCGCCCCCTCCCCTGCGGCAGTAGGGGAGGGCTGGGGTGGGGTTGCTTGGGCTTTAGCGTGCATTTGAATATCGCTATGAATTCGGCGGAGTAGATCATGTAGCGACATTTACCTTGCGGCGACGTGTAGCTTGCGCCGCTCGCTTCGCTCGCACCCCACCCTAGCCCTCCCCTGCAAGCAGGGGAGGGAATTGGCCCGCGGCGTTTTGTGGCTTTGAACCGTGAGTGGCGTACGCTTATTGGCGTGTGATTGCGCGGGCTTTGTGACCGGCTTGGTTTCTGTGCAAGTCCTTTACTAACAACGGGCATGGCGCCGATATATGACGAAACACAACTCCCAGCCCCCAAGCGGCACCGCAGGCATGGCGGCACTGGCGCTCGCTGCGCTGGGCATCGTGTTCGGTGATCTGGGAACGAGCCCGCTGTACGCCATGCAGGAGGCGTTTCACGGCACGCATGGTGTGATGCCCACACCGGAGAATGTGGTCGGTATCGTTTCGCTCTTTCTTTGGTCGCTCATTCTGATGGTCAGCGTCAAATACGTATTGATGCTGATGCAGGCGGACAACCGCGGCGAGGGTGGCTTGCTGGCGCTGCTTGCGCTGCTGGTAGGTGGCCGCACTGGGCGCGTCACCCGGCGCGGAGCACTTCGCTGGGTGCTGCTGGCGATGTTTGGCACCGCCATGCTTTACGGCGATGGCGTCATTACACCGGCGATCTCGGTACTCAGCGCGATCGAGGGTATCGAGGTGGCTACACCTGCGTTCTCTCACTATGTCGTACCGCTGACGGTGGTGATCTTGGTGGCGCTGTTCGCCATTCAACCGCTGGGCTCGGGCAAAGTCGGCGTTGCGTTTGGGCCTGTGCTGGCGATCTGGTTCGTTGTCATTTTCGTGCTCGGCGTGGCGTCGCTCGTCAAGACACCAGCCATCCTTGCTGCTTTCAACCCTGTCAACGGCGTGATCTTTTTCATGCGAAACGGCTTTCATGGCTTTTTGGCATTGGGCGCCGTGGTGCTTTGTCTGACCGGCGGCGAGGCGCTATACGCCGACATGGGGCACTTTGGAGCACGTCCCATTCGCCTTGCGTGGTATGGGCTTGCGCTACCGGCGCTGACAGCGAGTTATCTGGGGCAAGGGGCGCTGCTGTTGCGCGATCCCCATGCGGCGGCTCGTCCGTTCTATTCGGCCGTGCCTGCCTGGGCTCTCTATCCCATGGTTGTGCTGGCGACGTTAGCCACGATTGTGGCATCGCAGGCGCTGATATCCGCTGTCTTCTCGCTCACGCGACAAGCCGCCCAACTCGGCCTGTCGCCGCGCATGACCGTCAAGCACACGTCGTCCAGCACAGTCGGGCAAATCTATCTTCCGGGTCTGAACTGGATGTTGATGGTTGGCACCATCGCTGTGGTGCTGCTGTTCCGCTCGTCCGATCGGTTGGCGGCTGCGTTCGGCATTGCCGTATCGACCACCATGGCGATCACCACGATGCTGTTCGCCGCGCTTGCCCACGTGCGATGGAAGTGGCCGATATGGCGCATCGTTGTGGTGGCCGGGGTTTTCATGCTGGTGGATCTGGCATTCGTCGCGGCCAATGCCATGAAATTCGCCGATGGTGGATGGTTGCCGTTGGCGATCGGCGCGCTCACGTTTCTGGTGTCCTCGTCATGGCTGGTAGGGCTGCGAGCGTTACGCCAGTCGCGCAAGGATTCGGGTTTGCCGCTGGATCTTTTCATTTCGAGTCTGGCCGTGTCGCCACCTACGCGGGTCAAGGGCAGTGCCGTGTTCTTGATGGCGCCTGGCAGCTCGGTGCCCACCACCTTGTTACATCACCTCAAGCACAATCAGGTTCTTCACCAGCAAGTGGTTCTGTTGACGCTGGTGACGGAAGAGATTCCACGCACATCACCTGCCGAGCGATGTCAGGTGGAGCATTATGACCAGGGCTTTGTGCGCATCACCGCCCGATATGGCTACCTGGAAACACCCCACGTACCGCAATTGCTTGAGCAGGCGTCACAGCAATTCGGCATTGCCGCGTGCAACCCCATGACAACCTCGTTCTACTTAGGTCGCGAATCGCTGATGGCCACCGTGCACGGCAGCCTGGGACGACGCCTGCTTCTGAATCTATTTATCTGGCTGCATAGAAACGAAACCGACGTCACCGTCCACCTGAGCTTGCCACCCAATCGTGTGGTGGAAATGGGCGCGCGGCTGGATCTGAACTGATACCGCGCGCCGTAGGCTGGGATGAAATCCCAGCACATGTGCAGATGGCGATGCTGGGATTCATCCCAGCCTACGCGACCCTTGACGCTTTCCCAGACTAAAAATCATGGGCTGCCGATAACGGTCACCACGGACGCATCAGGTTCACGCCAGGCCGGCGCGCCCTCATGCTTCAGCCGATGCGCCGCGTCGTCCCAGGTCAGCTTGGTGAGCGAATAATGGCCGCGCTCGTAGCCGTAGGTCTTTCCATCGTCCTGGAATAGATCAAAGCTGCCATTGGCGCCTGGATAGATTTTTACGGCGACGATTTTCTGTGCTCGCCCGGCGTTCTCATCGTCCGGTCCCATCGGCACGATGCTGCCTGCCTTGACGAACAATGGCAGCGTGTCGATGGGTGCATCCACCTCGATCGTCTGGCCGCCATGCAGCCGCTCGTTGGTCCAGTAGTTGTACCAGTCGCAACCTGCGGGCAGATAGACAGTGCGATGGGTGGCGCCTTGCTCCGTGACGGGCGCGACCAGGAACGCCGGCCCGTACATGTATTCGTCCGGAATGTTCGCCACCTTCGGATCGTTGGGGAAATCCATGAACAATGCACGCATGTACGGCGCGCCGGTCTGATAGCTGCGATAGGCCACCGAGTACGTGTAGGGCAGCAACTGATAGCGAAGCTTGAGATATTTCGCCAGGATCGGCTCGGCCTGCTTTCCGTAGGACCATATTTCGTTGTGATCCCTTTCGCCGTGCGCGCGCATGATCGGCTGGAAGACGCCCCACTCGAACCATCGCACGAAGAGTTCCGGGTAATCCTCGTAGTTGCCGATCGTGCCGCGCACGTCGGAGCCGTCGATCAGAGGTTTATGCGCCGCGTGGTAATCGGCAGGAATCACTGGCGAGAAGAATCCGGCGATATCGGTATCCCAATACGGCAAGCCGGTTGCCGTGAAATTGAGGCCGGCGGGAATCGAGCGCTTGAGCATGTCCCAGGTCGATACGATGTCGCTCGACCAGAACACGGTGCCGTTGCGCTGTGCGCCGAGATACGCCGCGCGCGCCAGGATCATCACGCGACGGCTGTCGCCAAAATCGCGCCGGAATCCTTCATAGACCGACGCGGTATGAAACAGCGGATACACGTTGTAGAAGCGCGTGCCGGAGCCGATCCAGAACACATCCTTGGCCGGATCGACGTCCGGTTCGGTTTCATCCAGCCATAGATAATCGAAGCCATACGGCTTGATGTAGCGGTCGCGGATTTTCTCCCAGAACCATTTCGCGGCTTCCGGATTGGTGGTGTCGATGTTTGGTCCGATGACGTTCTTGTACCAGCCCGAATCCGGCTTGCCATCCGGTGTATGGATCAGCCAGCCTTTGCTCGCCAGCATGTCGTAGAACAGCGTGCCTTTCGAGAAGTGCGGCCATACGCTCAGCAGCGTGTCCACGCCCATCGCATGCAACTGGCGATTCATCGCGGCGGGATCCGGCCAGCGCGCCGGGTCCAGGTCCAGATTGCCTTGCTCGGTCATGTTGAGAAAATCCACCACCATCACGCCCAGCGGCAGTTTTTTTTGCCGGTATTGGTTGGCAACGTCCAACACCTGCGCCTGGGTTGGGTAGATCGCCTTGCTCTGGATGTAGCCATAGACCGTCCTGGGCAGCATGTGCGTCGTGCCCGTCAGCAGACGGTAGCCCGCGTAAATCTCGTCCGTGTTGTCTCCCGCGATGACGAAATACGAAACACGGTCGCCTACTTCCGACGACCACGTGTTCTGGCCGTTGAAGCCGAGGTCGATCGTGGTTTTCGAGGGGTTGTCCCAGACCAGACCGTAGCCAAGGCTGGAGACCATGAAGGGAACGCAGACGTTCTCGCCACCCACAGCGCCGTAATCGTGCCAACAGCGAATCTCGTGATCGCGTAAATCCATCCAACCTTTCTGCTGCTGGCCGAGTCCGTAGTAGTGCTCGTTGGCGGGCGAGTCAAAGCTGGCGGCGATGCGGTAGGTCTTGGCGAAGTCCTTCTGCGCAACATCTGGCTGCCCCGGCATCATTGCCCACGTGCGCATGTGCAGCAGCGTCTTGCCGTCGGCGGTGCTGACGTGCAATGCGTCATCATGAGGGCCGCCTTCATGCGGGCCGCCGAAGTATTTTTCGCGCAGTTGGTTGTTCAACGCGTCCAATGGCATGCGCTGCGGCTGTTGGTCTTTCGCAAGTTCCGCTGGCGCCACGCGTACGATGATTTTTGCGGAGCGAAAAATCTCATCGCCCGCCGCATCGCGAGTGTATGACCAGCCTTGTGCCGATGGCTTTGCCACAAAGCCGTAGCCGGGCGCGGCCGTGGCGGCGGCGCGGTCGGTGCTGATGGTTACGCGCACGATATTCGGGGCGTAAGGCTCGAGTGAAATGGTTCGTCCATTGCGCTGGAGGACGAGCGGGGCGTTCGTGGCTACTGCGGTGCTGCTCAGTGATGCGGCCAGCAGCAGTGCGCCTAGTCCGTAAGACATGAACTTGCGCATGTTGCATTGCACAGAGGTTACCCGGCCGAGTCGTGTGATCTGCATTTTTCCCCTCTGTCGACGCTGAGCTCAATGACTTCGTCGAAGATTGCATAAAAGCCAGCCGCGCAAGAAGTGAAAGAGAGCCGCACTTTGTGCTTTAGCAAAGGTGTTTGGTGGAAAACATAATGTGCGTCAGTTCGCTGCTGTTACGAGTCCGAGCGTCATGCAGCGTCAGAGCACCCGCTATGATGAAAGTGACCTCAAGCACCGTCACCCCGGCGAACGCCGGGGCCTGGTGTCTTTGCTTTTGAGGTACCCCTCCATGTCAGGATAGTTGTCGCCCCGACGTTCGCCGGGGCGACGGATCGGGGGCATGCACTTTCATGGCAACCTACGTTCTGCGCTACGCACCAAAGCATGCTTAAATTGAATGACTGCCTTCCGCTTTGGGCCCCTTCACCTGCCATGTTCACCCCATCGGCCACGCTATGGTTCGTGCTTGGCGTCGGCATCGTGCTGATCACGCCGGGCCCCACCAATACGTTGCTTGCCGCGGCGGGATTGCGGCATGGCATGCGTCGCGCAGCGCGTCTTGCGGGTGCCGAAGTGGCGGGTTACATGGTGGCGATTTCGGTGTGGGGTGGTTTGCTGGCGCACGCTGTGCATACGGTGGCCTGGCTGCCATCGCTGGTGCGGATGGCCAGTTGTCTCTATGTGGCTTATCTCGCGGTGCGCATGTGGCGCACGACGCTGGCGATTGAAGCCACTTCGCCCATGACGATCGGCCCACGCACCTTGTTCGTCGCCACGCTGCTCAATCCCAAGGCGATTTTGTTCGCCGGCACGATCTTTCCGCCCGCAGCCTTTGTGGATGCCGCCAGTTACGTGGCGGCGATGAGCATCTTCTTCATGCTGGTGTTGCCGATCGGGCTTGCCTGGATCGCATTTGGCGCAGCACTCGGCCATGGTCGGTTGACGTGGATCAGTGCCGAGGGCATGCAGCGTTGCGCGTCAGTGGTGCTTGCCGCGTTCTCGCTGACGTTGGCGTGGAGCTTGTTGCGCTAGGTAATCATTCCAGCGGACGTACCCAGATATTGCGGAAGCTGATCGGCGGCGACGGGTCGCCATGCGCCTGCAGCTTGATCGGCGCCGTGTCGTAGGGCTTGTATTTTGGCTTGCCGATATAGAACGTTTCGCCTGTAAGCTCGGTGTGGTTCTGCACGAGTACGCCGTTGTGGAATACGGTCACGAACGCCGGTGACTTGAGTGCGCCGTCAGCAGCAAACACGGGCGCCGTCCAGACGATGTCGTAGGTCTGCCATTGTCCCGGTGGCCGCATGGCATTCACCAGCGGCGCCGTCTGCTTGTAGACGCTGGCGGCTTGTCCGTTGACGTAGGTTTTGTTGTTGAAGGAATCCATGATCTGGATTTCATAACCTTCATCGCCAGGCCCGGTCGAGGCCAGGAACACGCCGCTGTTGCCACGCTTCTGGCCTTCGCCGGTGACGTTGGTGGGGACTTGCCATTCCAGATGCAGCTGGTAGTTCTTGAACTTTTGCTTGGTCTGGATGTTGCCACTGGGCTTGTCGACGGTGACCACGCCGTCGTGAACTTTCCAACGCGCGGGCGAGTGATCCTTGGAGGTTTCCCATTGGCTGAGATCGTGTCCGTCGAACAGCACGATGGCATCGGAAGGCGGCGCGCTGTCCTGCTTGCCGGGCGTGATGATCTTCGGCACCGGCTGCCATTGCTCGGTGGCTTCGGGTGTCTGTTGCGCCAAGGCCAGCGTTGGGCTCATGGCGACGAACAAGAGCGGAAGAAACGCGATTCGCTGTTTCATGAGTGCCTCGTGGAAAGAATCAAACCGTGCAGGTCTTGAATGCCTCGGCGAACGAGGCGAACGGATCGGCTTGTGCGGGCATGAATTCATGCGCGATGTAGCCCTGGAAATTCAGGTCTGCAATGGCCTTGGCAATGGCGTGATAGTTGAGTTCCTGCGTACCGTCGATCTCGTGTCGGCCCGGCACGCCACCGGTATGGAAGTGGCCGATCCATTGGATGTTGTCGCGAATCGTGCGGATCACGTCGCCTTCCATGATCTGCATGTGATAGATGTCGTAGAGCAGTTTGACGTTTGGCGAGTTGATGCCTTTCATCACCGCGACGCCGAAGGCGGTGTGATCGCCTTGGTAGCCGTGATGATCGACCTTGCTGTTCAACAGCTCCACACACAGCGTGATGCCGTTCTCGGCCGCAAGCGGCGCGATTTTCGAAAGGCCCGCGACGCAATTGTCGATCGCCTGGCTGTCGTCGATGCCCGGTTTGCGATTGCCGAACATGGTGATCACGTTTGTCACGCCTGCTTGTTTGGCAAGCGGAATGGTCGTCTCCAGTTCTTTCAACAACGTCGCGTGATTGGCCGGATCGTTGAAGCCCATGGTGATGAAGTCATCGCGGCGAGCGGGATAGCCCATGGATATTTTCAAGCCGCTATCGGTGACCGTTGCCCATTCGTCCGCATACAGCAGATCCACGGCGACGAAACCGATGGCCTTGAGGCGCTTGCATAACTCGGGAAGCGGCGCTTTCGAAGTCCAGCGGCTCAGCGATTGCTTGAGCCGGCCGGGCGCGGCCTTCTCGGTCGCGGCGAAGACGCGCTCAGCCGGCGCCAGCGCTGCGGTAGCGCCGAACGCCGCTGCCGTCACCATGCGGCCCAGTGCCTCGCGGCGGGTAATGCCTTGCGAATCGGCGGACATGTCTATTCCAGTCCCAGCAGTTGGCGGTTGAAAGTGCGGTCGGCACCGGTCGCGGCGAAATCGTCGAACGCGCGGTCGGTCACCTTGATGATGTGCTCGCGGATAAATGCTGCGCCCTCCTTGGCGCCTTGCTGGGGATCTTTCAGGCAGCACTCCCATTCGAGCACGGCCCAGCCAGGGTAGTCGTATTGCGCGAACTTGCTGAAGACGGCGCGGAAATCGATCTGGCCATCGCCGAGCGAGCGGAAACGTCCAGGGCGATCGATCCAGCTTTGGTAACCGCCATAGACGCCAGCACGTCCGTTCGGCCGGAATTCGGCATCTTTCACGTGAAAGGCCCGGATGCGCTCGTGATAGATGTCGATGAACTCCAGATAGTCCAGTTGTTGCAGAACCATATGGCTAGGGTCGTACAGGATGTTGGCGCGTGGATGATGATCGACCGCATCGAGAAAGCGCTCAAAGGTTACGCCATCGTGCAGGTCTTCGCCCGGATGCAATTCGTAGCAGACGTCCACACCGGCCTCGTCGAACGCATCCAGGATCGGGCGCCAGCGCTTGCCCAACTCGGCAAAGGCTTCGTCGATCAAGCCGGCGGGACGTTGCGGCCAGGGATAGAACAAGTGCCAGGCCAGTGCGCCGGAAAACGTTGCGTGCGAGGACAATCCGAAATGCTGGCTTGCCTTGGCCGCCAACTTAAGTTGTTCCACCGCCCAGGCCTGACGCGCTTGCACGTTGCCGCGCAGCGCAGGCGGCGCGAAGCCATCGAACTGGCGATCGTAAGCGGGATGCGAGGCCACCAGCTGACCTTGCAGATGCGTGGATAATTCGGTGACGGCGAGGCCGTGTTCCGCCAGCATGCCGGCGATGTCGTCGCAGTACGTTTTGCTTGCTGCCGCTTGCTCAAGATCGAACAGGCGTTGATCGTTCGAGGGTATCTGCACGCCGACAAAACCAAGCGATGCGGCCCAACGCACGATGGCGGGGAGCGTGTTGAATGGCGGTGCGTTGCCGGCGTACTGGGCGAGAAAAATGCCTGGGCCCTTGAGGGTTTTCATGGGTGATTACTCGTTGCGTGTGCGGACAAGTCTGTACGTTGATGCTTGCCATGATGCGCTCCCTCCCTTGCGGTAGCAGGGGAGGGCTGGGGTGGGGTTGCTTGTGCTTTAGCGAGCGCAGGATGTCGTCTGGATGCGGCTTGTGGCGGCGTGGAGCCACTCGCCGCTCGCTTCGCTCGCACCCCACCCTAACCCTCCCCTGCAAGCAGGGGAGGGGATGGTTTTGCGCGGTAATCAAAATGCGCGCTTCGCCTACGCAAGTAACATTCGACGCGTACGTCATATCGTCAACTGCGTCTCAACCGCCCATGCCCTGCCGTCCCCCGCCTGCGACAGCGGAATATCGGCATGGTACGCGCCCGGCACCGCCACGTATTGCAACACCTGCGTGCATCCCGGCTGCGACATGAAGAACCCGAGCATGGTCAGCTTTTTGGTGGTGAGCACGAAGGCAGGCGCCGAGACGGGATCGATTTCCTTACTCTGGGCAAGCGCTTCCTGATGCAGCCTGGTAATCAGCGCCTTGCGTTGCGCGGCATCCAGTTGCAGAAACGCCTTGCCGCTTTTTTCTTCAAAGGCGGCGAGCGCGCGCACGTAGTTCTGCTGTTCTTCCTTGGTGTAGACGTCCCTGAACATCAGGTCGATAAAGCGCGACACGCCAGCATCCAGCGCGCCGGGCGTATCAGAGCGCGGAATGATGATGTCGACAACGGCGGTCATCAGATCGTTTTGCTGTTTGCTGAAAAAAGGCATGCCCGCATCGCTGCCTTGCGCTGCGGCGTGCGCATCGAACACGGCCAGCAGCGACGGCGCGGTAACGGCGCCGGCGGCCAGCATGGACATGCATTTCAGCCATTCGCGACGGTTCATGGTTCTCTCCTCAGATATTGCCGCGCTTGAGTTCATCCACCGCATGGCTGACCGCGCGGGCGGTCAGTGCCATGTAGGTGAGCGAGGGGTTCTGGCAGGCGGATGAGGCCATGCAGGAGCCATCGGTGATGAACACGTTCTTGCACGCATGCATCTGGTTATGGGCGTTGAGCACGGAGGTCTTCGGATCGCGGCCCATGCGCGCGGTGCCCATTTCGTGGATGCCGGCGCCGACGTTGGCGGGAATCTCGAACGAATGCACGTCGCGATAACCGGCGGCGCTGAGCATCTCCATCGCGTCGCTGATGATCTCCTTCTTCATCAGGATTTCGTTTTCCTGGTGCGCGGCATCGAAGTTGAGCAGCGGAAGACCGTACTTGTCTTTGCGATTGCGATCCAGCGTGACGTAGTTGCGATGAGAGGGCAGCATTTCGCCGAAGCCCATCATCGACACCATCCAGGGGCCGGGTGATTCGGCGGCGCGTTTGAGCTCATCACCGATCGCCGGTGTATCCACCAGCCGTGTCCAGTCGTCGCGGCTGGCACCGCCCTGGTAGCCGAAGCCGCGCAGATATTTGCGCTTGTCCTTGCCGACGTTGCAGTAGCGCGGAATGTAGAAGCCGTTCGGACGGCGACCGCTGTAGTAGCGGTCCTCATAGCCTTCGACCATCGCCCTCGCACCATTGCCGAAGATGTGATCCATGATGTTGTGGCCCACTTCGCCGCTGTCGTTGCCGAAGCCGTTGGGGAAGCGGCTGGAGGTGGAGTTCAGCAGGATCTGCGTGGTGCCGAAGGTGGACGCGCACACGAAGATCACGCGTGCGAAGTAATCGGTCTGGTGGCCGGTTTGTGCATCCAGCACGCGCACGCCGGTCGCCTTGCCTTTGTTGTTGTCGTAGATCAGCTCATGCACGACGGCATTGGGCACCAGCGTCATGTTGCCGGTTTTTTGCGCCGCGGGCAGGGTGGAGGAGTTGCTGCTGAAGTAAGCGCCGAAAGGACAGCCGCGCATGCACAGGTTGCGGTACTGGCACGGCGCGCGTTGCGGGCTTTTATCGTGCTTGAGCGGTGCGGACAGATTGGCGGTGCGGCCGATGATCAGCTTGCGGCCGAACTTGTCGGACAGCTTGTCGCGGAAATCCTTCTCCACGCAGGTGAGTTCCATCGGCGGCAGGAATTGCCCGTCCGGCAGCTGTGGCAGATGCTCGATCGAACCGCTGACGCCGATGAATTCCTCCACGTAGTCGTACCACGGCGCCAGGTCGGCGTAGCGGATCGGCCAATCCACACCCACGCCTTCTTTCCCGTTCGCTTCGAAATCCATTTCGCTGAAGCGGTAACTCTGCCGACCCCACATCAGCGAACGGCCACCGACGTGATAGCCGCGGAACCAGTCGAACGGCTTGGTTTCCTCGTACGGGTTGTCGATGTCGTCGACGAACCAGTGCTTGGTCGATTGCTTGATGCCGTAGAACGATGGGCGCGTGTGCACGGGGTGGCGCGCAATGTCCTCGCGCGTGGGCTGGTCGGCGTAAGGCAGCTCCCACGGGGCTTTCATGGCGGTTGGATAGTCGCCGTGCTCGACCATGGGACCGCGCTCCAGCACCAGGGTCTTGAGGCCTTTCTCAGTCAGCTCCTTGGCAGCCCAGCCGCCGCTGACGCCAGTGCCGATGACGATCGCGTCATACGTGTTGTTATCCATGTGCTTCCCTTTCTCGATCGGGGCCGCGCCGGTCAGCGCAGCGGACGCAGATAGGCGTAGTCGACGCGTGCCGCATCGAGCTGGCTCATGCGCGCGTACGGGCCTTCCTGCTCGACGAAGCAATGCTTCAATCCAGCCTGGTTGGCGGCGGCGAGAATCGGCTTGTAATCGAGCGTGCCGCGCCCGAGTTCGGCGCCCGGATAATCGTTGGCCGGGTGGTCAGGCAGGAAATCCTTGGCGTGCATCAGCGGAATGCGGCCGGGATTGGCGTTGAAGATATCGACAGGGTTCTTGCCGCCGATGTGCACCCAACCGCAGTCGAGTTCGAACTTCACCAGCTCGTGATCGGTTTCCTTGAGCAGCACGTCGTAGAACGTCTGGCCCTGGCCGACGTCGGTAAATTCGCGATAGTGGTTGTGATAGGCGTATTGCAGCCCGGCCTTCTTCGCCTTCTCGCCGATCTGGTTGGCGAGTTCCGCGGTGCGCATGGCTTCGTCGCGGGAATACGTGGGGAGCATCTTGTTATGGCCGCCCATCTTCTGCATCAAATTGGGCAGCATGCTGCTGACGAAGTACTGTGTGCCAAGCACGTGCGCCGCTTCGATGCCGCGGTCCACGCCAAGGCTGTCGAAGTGCATGCTCGGACAAGCGAGGCCAGTTTCTTTCAATTGATCGCGCAGCGTTTGCGCGGTGCTGGTCACGATCGCTTCGATCTCGCCATAGCCGATCGACTTGAGCGTCTTGAGCGTGCTCATCGGATCGCTCTGGTACGCCTGCAGCACCATGTAAAGCTGGATGCCGAGCGGCTTGCCTTGCGTTCCGGCAGCGAGGAGCTTGCCGGATGTGCTGCCGGCAAGCCATGCGGCGGTACCGCAGAGGAGGGAGGTGGATAGGAACTGCCTGCGAGTCATCGTCATAGGGGGTTCTCTTGGGCGGTGGGGATGCAACGTCAGTTGGCGACGGTAGCCGCACTGCCAACGCTGCTCTTGCGGTCCTTGAACATCAGCACGAACAGCGCCAGTACGAACGCGGCGCAGGTGCCGGCCATCAACCAGATCGGGCGCCAGTCATGCGCGTTTGCCGTGGCATGGGCATCGACCACCGCGCCGGACACCCAGGAGCCAACGAACATGCCAAGGCCGTAAGTGAGGAAGGTGATCAGCCCTTGTGTCGCGGCACGCAATGCAGGCGGGGCTTCGCGGTCGATGTAGATCTGGCCGACCACGAAGAAGAAATCAAAGCAGATGCCATGCAGCACGATGCCGATCCACAACATCCACATCAGGTCGCCGGGCGCACCGAAGGCGAACATGGCGTAGCGCAATACCCAGGCCAGCATGCCGACGGCAAGCATGTATTTCACGCCGAGATGGCGGAAGAACCAAGGGATGAGCAGCATGCAGAAGAGTTCCGACATCTGTCCGCCGGTCATCTTGCCGGCTGCATTGACGACGCCGACTTCGTTGAGAAAAAGATTGGTAAACGCGTAGTAGAACTGCAGCGGAATGCAGATCAGGAACGAGGCAAGTGCGAACACCGCCATCGAACGCCCGCGCAGTAGTTGCAGCGATTCGAAGGGAAACGCATGGCGCAGTTCAAAACGCTGATGGCGTGCCAGCGGCGGCGTAGCCGGCAGCGTAAGGCAATAGAACGCCATGACCAGCGATAGCGCGGCAGCGAGGTACAGCGGCGATGCCGTGGCTTCCACGCCCCATGCGCCGACGATCAAGCCCACCACGATCCAGCCGATGGTGCCGAACACGCGGATGGCGCCGAATTCTTCGGCGGGATCGTTGATGTGCCGCATGGCGAGCGACGTGGTCAACGCCAGCGTCGGCATGTAGCAGAGACTGTAGATAAGCAGGACCGTATACAGCACCCAAAATGCGCTTTGCTTGGCAGCGAAGGCAAGCAACACGGCACCGATGATGTGCAGCACGGCGAGCACGCGGCGCGTGTCGAACAGGCGATCGGCCAGCAAGCCGACGAACAGCGGCGAGATCATCGCGCCGATCGCCGTGGTGCCGGCGACCGCGCCAATCTGCTCGCCGTTGAAGTGCAAGGTTCTGCCAAGCCATGTGCCGACCGTGACGTACCACGCGCCCCAGATCGCATATTCGAACAGCATCATCAAGCGAAGGCGCCATTTCATCCACGTTTCCCCTTTTTCGATGCGGTTGGTTCGCGCTGTTCTTCGACGTTCTGCCAGACACCGCCGGCGGCGTGGCTGCGCAGCATGGCGTCGATCACCAGGCTGTTGCGGTAGCCATCGGCAAAGCTCGGCAACGCAGCAGGTTTGCTATCCGGCTTGCCGCCTTTGCGAATCCACGCATACGCATCGGCGATCAGATTGCGGAAGGCATCGGCCCACGCTTCGGGATGCCCGGCAGGCAGATGCGCATAGGGTCGCGCGGAGGCATCCAGCAGCGCTGGGTCACGTGTAAGCAACGCGTTGGCCTGCGCGTGGTGGCCGATCCACAACTCGTTGGGTTGTTCCTGTCGCCATGCCACGGAAGCCAGCCGGCCGTTGATTTCCAGGCGCAGATCGTTCTTGTGGCCGGGCAGCACCTGCCCGACGAGCAGGCTGCCGCGCGCGCCGTTGTCGAAGCGCAACAGCACGCTGGCGAGGTCTTCGCTGGTGATGGTGACCTTGCGCCGCTGTGTGGATTTGGTCTGGTTGGCGAAGGCTTTGGCGGAAGCGGCGGGCGCCTGGCGCACCGGCACGGCGGTATGCAGATCCGCCAGCACGGCAGTGATTCGCGCACCGGTGACATGCTCGGCAAGATCGCACCAGTGCGAGCCGATATCGCCGAGCGCGGAACTGGCGCCTCCCAGTTTGGGATCGAGGCGCCAGGTATAGGTGCGTTCGTCGGTCAGCCAGTCCTGCAGATAGCAGCCATGCACCAGCACCGGCGTGCCGAGCTTGCCTTTGGCAACCATGGCGCGCGCCTGCTGCACCAGCGCATGCCCGCGATAGTTGAAGGTGACGACGTTGGCGACGTTCGCGTTGCGTGCGGCGTCGAACAGTTCGCGGCTTTCCTGCACGTTGCTGGCGAGCGGTTTGTCGGAAATCACATGCTTGCCGGCACGCAGCGCTGCGAGCGAAATGTCCTTGTGCAGATGATTGGGTGTGGTGTTGTGCACCACGTGCACGGCCGGATCGGCCAGCAGTTCCTGGTAATTCGCATAGGCGCGCGCAACACCCAGCTCGCGGGCGCGCTTCTTTGCCGAGTCAAAGCTGGAGCCTGCAATCCCGACGATCTCCACATCGCCGAGCCGACGTACGGCATCGATGTGATGGGCGGCGATGAAACCAGGGCCGACCAGGCCCATGCCGAGTTTCTTCATCAGGCCATCTCCGCGCGGAAGGCGATCGCTGGCGTCGCCTGGAGCGCGCATGGATTGCCGGTTGATCCTGGTGCCGCCATTTCCCCTCCCCGTGCCGCGCTGCTGAAAATGTATTCGATTACATTTTTTGCGCTATGAGCCTCCCTGTCGAAGCGGAGGCGGCGTGGCTTGCCATGAAAAGAAACGCCAAATAACTGCCGAAACATGTAACAGATGCGTGTACGCTGTTGCAACGGTTTTATGTAATCCATTACATTGCGCTGCACAAAGACGAGCCAGTCCGCTGGTGCAGACGCGGGTCGACAGGCGAGTGATATCGTCCTGAATGCAAAGGCGATGAGAGGGGATAAGCGAGTGAGCGGGGACGGGTCCAAGCGTAAGCGGCAGCGCGGCAAAGCGGGTTCGGGCGTCGCGGCTCAGCCTGCCCGCGGCAAGACGGTCAAGGAGATCGCCGCCGCGGCGAACGTGTCCGTCGCCACCGTATCGCGCGCCTTGCAGCGGCCCGAAGTCGTCAGCGAAGCCACGCGCCAGCACATCCACGAAGTGGTCAAGCGGCTGGGTTACACACCCAATGCGCAGGCGCGCAACTTGCGCACGGCGCGCACGCGATTGATCGTGGCGTTGCTGCCGGATATCGCCAATCCGTTTTTCTCCGAGGTGATTCGCGGCATCGAACAGGTCGCGCACGAAAGCGGCTATTCGGTGCTGCTGGGCGAAACGCAGAGCAGTCTCGTGCGCGAACAGGCTTATGCCGATATGGTCGCCGCGCGCCAGGCCGATGGCATCATCACCATGTCGCCGCGCGTGCCGGCGATTCCCATTCAAGGGCGGCTGCCGGTGGTCAACGCGTGCGAGTACGTGAAGGACAGCCAGATCTGCAGCGTCTACGTCGACAACGTTGCGGCCGCAGCCACGGCCGTCGACTATCTGGTGACGCTGGGCCATCGCGACATTGCTTTTATTGCCGGGCCGCCAACCAGCCCGATCTGCGTGGATCGCGAACTGGGCTATCAGCGCGCCTTGCAGCGCGCGGGTATCGCGATCAATCCCGTGCTGAGTGCGGTCGGCGACTTTTCGATCGAAGCGGGCGAGCGCGCCATCGACCTGTTGCTGTCGCGCGGACAAGCATTCAGTGCGGTGTTCTGTTCCAACGACGAGATGGCCATCGGCGCCATGCGTGCGCTGAGCTCGCATGGCTTGCGTGTACCGGAGGATGTCTCTGTGGTTGGTTTCGATGACATTCGTTTTGCGCGTTATACGTCGCCGGCGCTGACCACCATGGCGCAGCCGAAGAATGCATTGGGGCGAGAAGCCACCACCATGCTGATTGAGCTGCTCAACGATCCCGCCGTACCGCCGCGCAAGCGTATCTTGTCGGCGGACTTGGTGGTGCGCGGTTCCACGGCGCCGCGCCGTCGCTCGTAACCCGTAGGCTGGGATGACAATCCCAGCATCGTGATGCATTTGTCAGGGTGATGCTGGGATTGCATCCCAGCCTACAGGTTCGTTTTGCCGCTACGGTTTTTCATGCCAATCGACGGCATAGCCTTGGGTAACGAGGGTATCGCTGCCGGTGCTCGCGTCGATGATGTGCACGTCACTTGGCCAGGTCTGATCGGTGCTGCCGGATACCGGCAGGGTCGTGCGATTGGCCAGGATCCGTGTACCGTCCGGTGACCAGGCAACCGGCGTCCATCCCGTGTTGACGGCGGGCGCGGTCGCGCTCGACGTGAGTTGCCGCAGGTTGGTGCCATCCGTGTTGATGGTGAAGAGATCGGCTTGCGAATAGCCCATCGTTTGCACCATGGTAAAGGCTGCCTTGGAGCCATCGGGTGAAAGCACTATCTCGGGATACCAATAGGCGCTCCACCAGCCGTTGTAATCCCCTTGGTTGTTCCAGACCGTGGGTGCGAATAGATCGGTCACCGTGCCGGTGGTCAGGTCTTTGAAACACAGGCTGTCGCCCAGCGCTTCCTGGTCTTCATCGCCGCATTGGGCGTAGTCGTATTGCTCGTAGATGACCTTGGTGCCGTCGTAGGAGATGTCCCCGGACGGCGGGTCCACGATATTGGCCGCGACTTCCACGCCTGTGCCGGTGGCGACATCGACGACGAACAGCGCGGACCATCCCGTGCCGCCTTCAACCGGGCCAGTCGCCGTGGTGTTGGCAAATAGCGCCGACGTGGGCCGCGTCAAAAGAGCGCGCGGGGAAGCCAACGCGGGCTTTCTCGGCACATTACCCAGCGGCGGCGGCTCGTACGAGGCGTACACCATCAGCTTCTGGCCATTGCCCGACCACCGAATGGATTCCACCGCCTGCAGTGGCCAGGATGGATAATCCGGCAGCGATATATCCGCTGGTGCGCACCACAAAAGCTGCTGGTGGCTGCCATCGGTGTGCATCAGAGACACACAAGCGGGTGTCACAGGGTATTCGCTGGTCGAATTGGTGTAAGCGACGATATTCCCGTCAGCCGGATCTCTGGCGAGATAACCATATCCGGGCGCGGCATTATCGTTGCTGCCGGCAAATAGTGGCTGGGTTGCGCCGGTGCGCAGATCCTCTACGTAGTATTTGCCGCTGTACTGACCATCGGCCGGATCGGCGGATGGATTCTGGAAATACAGAATGCTGTGGCCATCCGGCGAAAAATTTTTAGTCAGCCAATAATCCACGCCGGTGGTGTAGTTGGTAGAAGCCACCCAACTCGGCATGTCATACATACCCGGCAGGAGCGGCGTCAGTTGCCGCAAATGATGGCCGTGATCGTTAACGGTAAATAATCCGGTGCCCACGGGCGCAAGTGTGCCGTTGGAAACACCATTGATGGGACGAACCAATAAAATGTCCCCGTTCGCATAAGCGGACGCGCACGAACAAGCCATCGCCAGCGCGATGGCACTGCAAAAGAAAGATCGCATATGACCCTCCACGCATCGTCATTGATGCAGACATTTGGTCGAACAAAATGCCCCTGTCACACCGCGACGTGTTGCGGTGCGTGTGATGTAGCCAGTCATCCGGGCGGGAGAAATTACGCCGGGTAAGGTCTATGGAATGTGAGAAAGAAAAAGCCCCATGTTCAGGAACATGGGGCTTCTCCGAGCGATCTACTTATGTGACAGCTGCTTTGCTATTCAAAGGCTGCTGATGCGATACATCACGGTCGCATGCGGTTGCAGTTGCGCCTTCAACGTGCCGTCGCCCTTGGCCTGCGTGTGCGTCCATAGATCACGCACGTTATAGCTGCCGCCCGCTTTGAGCCCAATCTCGGTCGCGGAAACGGAAACGTCGTGCGCCGTATCGGCTTCGTTGAACACCGCCACGGCGCGGCTGCCATCCTTGAGCGGCTTGACGATCACGTGGATACCGTCGGCATCGCGCACTTGCTTGCCCTGGATGCCAAGCGGATCCTGATCGACTGCAATCACGTCCTTGTTGAGCAGGATCTTCAACGCATCCGGCTTGATCGTGCGCAGGTCGGTGCCGATCAGCAGCGGTGCGGCCATGATCGACCACAGGCTGAAATGGCTCTGGTATTCCACGTCGGTCATGCCGCCGTTGCCGACCTCGAGCATGTCCGGATCGTTGTAATGGCCAGGCGTGGCATAGCGATCCAGCACCACGTTCTGCTTGAAGTTCTTCAGCATCGAGGCGTAACTGTCGCTGATGTCACCGGTGGTGCGCCACGAGCCGGCATCGACCGGCGGCTTGCCCGCCCACAGCCAGGGCTTGTTTTCGCCCCACTCGCACACGCTGAAGAAGATCGGACGATGAGTGGCGCGCAGCGCCTCGGCCATCGCGGTGTAGCGTTTGAGGGCATCGACCTTCTGGTTGTTGCAGTTGTCGTATTTCAGGTAATCGACATCCCACGATGCGAACGTCGCGGCGTCCTCTTTTTCATGACCGAGGCCGCCGGGAAAGCCGCGGTTTTCCTGCAACGGTTCGCAGGTGGAGGTGCCGGCGCTGGAATACAGTCCGAACTTCAGGCCGTGCTGATGGATGTATTCGGCCAGCGCCTTGATGCCGCTCGGGAATCGCTTGGGGTTGGCCTGGAGGTTGCCGTCCTTGTCGCGCTGCCAGTTGGCCCAGCAATCGTCGATGTTGACGTACTTGTAACCGGCGTCGCGCAGCCCGAGGCTGATGAACTTGTCGGCGATGCCGCGGATCATCGTTTCGTTGAATTCATCGCGGCAGTGCGTGGAGTTCCAGTTGTTGAAACCCATTTGCGGCGGTTGCGCCTGTGCGTTGGATGCAGGGGCTGCGCTGGCCGCGATGGCGACTACGAAGGTGAGTGAAGCGGCAGCGCGCCGCAGGGATGCAGGGGAAGCCATCATTGATTTTTCTCCGCTACGAAAAAATGGAACTTGAGAACTCGATCCACATGGCGCCCACTTGAGCGTGAGTCTCAATGTTTGCCGTGTTGCGCCCCCTCCCCTACGTGCAGTAGGGGAGGGCTGGGGTGGGGTGAAGTGAATCTTGCAAAGGTGCTTAATCATGCCTCAGGCTCAGCCCGGCGGAGCCGGGCAGCGAGCTGCGCTCGCGTCACCCCAACCCTCCCCTGCATGCAGAAGAGGGAGCAGAATTCAGCTTGATCGAAGTTCGCATCACCCCACGACTCATTTCGCCTGCTTCACCGGCCCTAGCATCGGCTGCTTCAGCGTATGCAACGTCGGCTCACCTTCTGTCAGCAGATCCAGCACCACCAGTTGATTGCCGCTGGGCTTCAACCATGCGCCAGGCACATACAGCGTGCGCTGTGGCCCGATGTTCCAGAAGCGGCCGAGCGGATGGCCATTGAGCCACACCACGCCTTTGCCCAAGCCCTTGGTATCGAGGAAGGTATCGGCATTGGCGTCGCCGGCTGCTGGCGCATCGAATGTGGCGTGATAGATGCACGGCGCATGGTGGCATGCACCCTGCACGACCTTGACGTTTTCGTTGCCGGCAAAGGGCAGGGCATAGATCTGCCAATCGAGCAGCGTTTGCCCTTGCAGCGTCACGGTGCCGACGATGCCTTTGCGCTCGTTGACCATCTTCTCGCCGAAGTTGATGCGGCCATCGTTCTGCACCAGCAGATCGAGGGTGTCGCCTTTGGCGAGCTTCATCTTGAGCGAATCCTGCTTCAGGCGACGATCGAGCGTGCCCACGCGCTTGCCGTTGACGTACACCAGCGCGTAATCGTGCAGGCCATCGATATGCAAGGTGCCCGATGCATCGGCATCGACGTGCTTGCGATAAAGGATGTCGCCGTAGGATTCCCCAAGCTCTTCCATGGTCTTGAGATCGTGCGACGTGGTCGGTGCAGGCAAGGCGTCCCACAGCGATTGGGATTGGTCCAGCTTGATGCCGTTGATGGCCTGCGTCGACGGCGTTGCCGGCACCGGTGGCGGCGTGCTGCCGGTGGTTTCGGCAATCACGTTGCGCAATGCGTAGTACTTCGGTGTGGGCCGGCCGCTTTCGTCCAGCGGGCTGTCGTAGTCGTAACTGGTGACGTCCGGCTGGTAGCTGTCGTCATCCCAGTTCGCACCGCTCATCCAGCCGAACGAGGTGCCGCCGTGGAACATGTACAGGCTTACGGAATAGCCTTGCTTCAACATGCTCGACAACTCGTTCGCCACTTTCGCGGCGTTGATCACGTAGTGCGGGCCGCCCCAGTGATCGAACCAGCCGACCCAGTATTCGCCGACCATGTAGGGGCCGCCGGGTTGCCAAGTGTGCAGCTTGGGGAGCTTTTCCGGCGCATGACCGACGCCGAAGTTGATCACCTTGGGCAGGTCGGGCAGCGATCCGTATTCGGGCGCGCTGTCGGAGGTGTAGAGCAGCGAAGCATCGAAACCGCTGTCGACGATGTCCTTGCGAATCTGCTGCAGATACGGATCGTTGTCCTTGCCGAAGCTGCCGTATTCGTTTTCCACCTGCACGGCGATGATGTTGCCGCCGCGGTTGTATTGCAGTGGTGCCAATTCCTGGCCGAGCCGATGCAGCCAGCGTTGCGCTGGCTGCATGAACTTCGGGTCAGTCGTGCGGATGTGTGCATCGCGGTCTTTCAGCAACCATGCGGGCAGGCCGCCGAGATCCCATTCCGAGCACACATAGGGGCCGGGACGCAGGATCACGTACAGGCCTTCCTGCTGTGCTTCGCGGACGAATTCCGCCACGTCGTTCTGGCCACTGAAGTCGTAGTGGCCAGGCGTCAGCTCATGCGCGTTCCAGAACACATACATGGTGATGGTGTTCAGGCCCATCGCCTTGGCCATTTTCAAGCGTGCCCGCCAATACTCGCGGGGGACGCGCGTGTAATGCATGTCCCCGGCGATGATGCGGAACGGTTTGCCGTTGAGCATGAACTGGCCGTGTTCAATGGCCAATTCATGCGTGGCGTCTACCGGTGCAGCAAACGCATGGCTGGATAGAAGCAGACCAAGACCGACACCCAGCGACATGCTTTTCAATACATTCATTGAAACCTCTCGTGTTGCGTTGCCGATGCGCCTGCCTTAGAACGTGCCACGCACGCCGATCGTGTATACCGTGCCATCCGCCTCGGCGTAGAGGAAGCGATTGGGATAGGCAGAGTAGTCGTAGAGATGCGATTGCGTGAGGTTGGTGCCGGATACGAACAACGAGACGTGATTGTTGATCTTGTAGCTGGCGCTCAGATCCAGTTCGCCGTAGGAGGTTCGCGTGGCCGGCTGTGCACCCGATCCATACGAAATGCTCTCCAGATATTTTCCGCGCCAGTTATAAGCCAGGCGCACCTGCCACGGGCCTTTTTCGTAGTAGCCGCTGATGTTGGCCGAATCGCCAATGCCGGGTACGGCGAACTTGCCGGATGTGCTGATCGTGCCAGGGCTGAGATTGGCGCTGCTTTGCACGTGGGTATAGTTGAACGCCATGCCCAGGCCATCGAACGGTGCAGGTAGCACGTGCGTGAACTGATAGTTGAAGGTCAGTTCTTCGCCGTAGATCTTCGCCGAATTCAGATTGATCGGCTCGCTCAGCGACCAAGTCTGGCCGAGGAACGACACCGGTGTGCTCACGATGGTGCTGAAGTTGCTGACGTGCTTGTAGAAGGTTTCCAGTGCCAGGTAGCTGGCGTCGTCGATGTACCACTCCATGCCGGTATCGAAGTTAGTCGACGTATAGGGCTGCAGATTGGGATTGCCCTGGTTGATCGTCAACGATTCCGGACGCGTACCGAAGCTCTGGTTGTAGTACAGGTTGCTCAGCTGCGGTGGCGTGAGGGTTTTGGAAGCCGAGAAGCGATAAATCAGATTGTCGAGCAGGTTGAGTTTGAAGTTCAGCGACGGCAGCCACTTGTGATAACCACCCGTGGCGGACTGAGGTTGCAGCGGCCCGAACGCAACCTGGCTCGCGCTGCTGTCATTGGGATCCACGCGGTAGCTGATGGGCTCCTGGAAGATCGCCTGAGATGACGAGCTCACATGCATGTAGCGTGCGCCGATATCCAAGGCCCAGGGCTTTTCCCACATCGTGCCTTCGAACACCGCTTTGGCGAACGCAGCCTTCTCGATTTCCCGCACTTCATTGAAGCTGCCAGGATTGACCTTGGGTCCGAAATTGCCGTACTGGGCAAGCGCAGCGAGCAGGGCGGTGCGCTTGTCCGCCGTCAATTGATTGTAGGCCGCCGGCGTGGTCAGCCAGTCCATGAACTTGCGTACGTCGTATTGGATCCACTGCGTGGGCAGGCCCGGCTGCGATACGCCGTCGATGGGCGCGGGCGGCGTGTAGATGTACGCGCCAACTGCATCAGCGGGTACGGATACGGCATAACCGCAATACGCATTGCACAGAATGCCGTTGGGCGTAGCTACGCTCACCGATTTGTTGTAATCGCGGTTTTCCTGCACGCCGAATTCAAGGCTGGAAAGCACGCCACTTTCAAAATTCTTGTCGAAATTCAGCTGATACTGGTTAACACCGGAGGTAATGTTGTTCGACTGACCACCCTCGTTGCAGCAATGCGCATACAAATCGTTGAGGTTGGTAGTGGAAATGATGTTGGTGTAGCTCGGTGGCTGGCTGCTGCCATTGTTGGTCCAGGTGGGATTGACGCCGATGTTGCGCGCGCCGATCACTGCGAAGTAGCCGTTGGGGCTTTCTTTGTTCCAGGCCTTGGAGTTGGAGATATCCAGGCTGATGGTGCTCGATGGATCGATGTTGAACGCCACATTCAACCCGTTCTGCAACATTTTTTCATTGCTTGGGTTGTAGGCCACGACGTAGTCGTTCGCCATCGTGCCGCCCGGCTTTCGCACATAGTTCAGCACGGTGCCGTTGGCATCCGTGGTGAGCGACTGGATGTCGCCAGCGTTGCCGTATTCGCCGAATTCGTGTTCGAACGGCTTGATCTCATAACCCGCGTACAAGGTGTCGAACTTGACCGTCAATTGGTCGATCGGATGCCAGTCGATGGCACCGGTGAAATTCTTGCGCGTGCGCTCTTCGACGAGCACGTTGTTGGCCAGTGTTTCAGGAATGGCGACGTGCGTGTAATTGGGATTGCTCAACCCGGAAAGCTGGGAAATATTCTGGTTGGCGTACCACGAGTTGGCCTGTGTGTTGATCTGCGTGTCATCACGCTTGTAATACCCCACGGAAGCCAGCACGCCGAACGTATGGTCCGCATTGGTCCAGCCGCCCATGCCCGAGACCTTGGGCGTGGTCTTGCCGGCCCAGCTTCCCGTGAGGTTGCTGTTGACCCCGGCGGCGGAACCGGTTGCGTGGAAGCCGGTGAAGTCCAGCGGGCGCGCCGTCTGGATGTCCACGACACCGCCGATATCGACTTCGGGAATATCGGCCGATGATGTCTTGTTGACTTGAGCGAGGCTGATAACCTCCGCGGGAAGCACGTTGAAATCGAATGCGCGCGTACCAGATGCCGTGGCCATCTGGCGGCCATTGATTGTCACGGCCACGAAATCGGGACCGAAACCGCGGATGGCGATCTGGCTGGATTCGCCGCCGCTGCGGTTCACCGAGACGCCGGGCACGCGCTGCAAGGCGTCGGCGACGTTCGGGTCAGGAAATTTGCCGTTCTCTTCCGCGGAAATGGAGTCAACGACGTTGACGGCGTTCTGCTTGATCGATTCTGCGCGCTGGATCGCGGCGAGCTGGCCGGTGACCGTGATCGCTGTGAGATTGGTGGTTTTTTTCTTGTTGTCGGTCTTGTTCGTACCGTTGCTTTCATCCGTACTGCCTGTGCCGGACGGCGCAGCGGTGGCGGTGGATGTTGCCGGTGCGCTGGTTTGCGCATGTACTTGTACGTTATACCCGGCAAGACTGGCGATACCCATCGCTGCCAGTGCCACACGCACCGAGTGCGCCATAGGATTGCGTTGCATCGATTACCCCTCCCGTTGGAACTACGTTGCCAACCACGAATAACGAATGCGATGTCGCTTGAAACGGTATTGCACTTACGTCGGCATGTTTCATGTCGACGCCGCACTCTCCCAGACTGGAAAACGCCGTGGCCAGGAGGCCACCCCTTCAGCGTTCGCCAGCCACGGTGCAAAACAAGGCTTGGTGCAAACTTCCCCGAAAAAACCAGGCCGTGTCTCAGACCGATTTCATTTGTCGTATTTTAAGATAATAAGATTGATTGACGGTCCACAAGTTGCGGCGCAGCATTTTTGCGGACAATAAAAAAGCCCGCGTTGCGCGGGCTTTTTTTGCACCAGTCCCCAAGAAAAAAGCGGACATGGCAAGCAATTGATTGTTTAAGGCGTGCCGCCGTGGCGAATCAACGCCATCACTTCATAGCAAGCACCCATGGTGTGGTAATCGACCTTGCCAGCGGGGCTCTTCTCGTCGCTGTACTTTTTGTTGTCCTGCGTGAGGATGCGATACCACGCGCCGTATGTGTGATCGATGAAGTGTTCCCACGAGTACGCCCACAACTTCATGTACCACTCGTCGTATTGCTTGTCGCCGGTGCGTGCGTGCAGCAATGCGGCAGCAGCAAGCGATTCGGCTTGCACCCAGAAATATTTATCGCCATCGCACACGCTGCCGTCCGGTGCGAAGCCGTAGCAGATGCCGCCGTGCACCGGATCCCATGCGCGTGCCAGTGCGGTATCGAACAGATGCCGTGCGGTGGGTACGAGCCACGCTTCGCTCTGGCCGCGTTCCTGCAGCAGCGGTTCCATGATCATCAACAGCTTCGCCCACTCGGTCTGATGGCCGGGCTGGAAACCCCACGGGCGGAACAGGTGCTTGGGATCGTCGCGGTGGTAATCCCAATCGATGCTCCAATCCTGGTGGTAGTGCTCCCACACCAAACCATCCGCTAGCTTGGCCTGGCGTTGCGTCATGGTGCGCGCAAGCGTGAGCGCGCGGTCGAGGTAGCGGGGCTCCTTGCTGGCCTGGTACGCCGCAAGCATCGCTTCGCACATGTGCATGTTGGCGTTCTGGCCGCGGTAGGTGCTGAACTGCCATTGCGGATCGGCTTCATCGCGGTAAAGGTTTGCGTCGGCATCCCAGAAATGCTTTTCCAGCAGTTGCCAGGTTTCATCCATCCATGCGGTGACTTCGGTGATGCCGGCTTTCAGCGCGGTGGAATAGGCGAGCAGGACAAAAGCGACGCCGTAGCAGTGGTTGGTGCGATCTTCCGGCTTGCCGTCGCGCAGCGTCCACGCATAACCGCCGGTGCTGGCGTCGCGATGCACGTCGCGCAGATAACGCAGGCCATGACGCACGGCATCGAGATATTCCGGCTTGCCGAATTCAATCGCCGCCATGGCGTAGTTGAAGACGAAGCGCGTGCTGCTCACCAGGTGGCGATGGCTGGCGTCGTAGACGGTGCCGTCGTCGCGAAAATAGTGAAAGAAGCCGCCGTTCGGATCGATGGCGCGCGGGTGATAGAACGCCATGGTTTGCGCGATGTGTTCACGCAGGAAGCTTTCGGAACGGAAATCCGGTTGGGCCGGCGTGGTCATGCGTAAGTCTCCATGAATTGAACGACCTCGGTGGCGTGCGGCATGGCGGCGAAGGAGCCGTGCCGCGTCACCGCCACCGCACCGCAGGCGCTGGCAAAGCGCAGCGCGGCGTGCAGGCGCGGTAGCGTCGCTACCCAGGCATCGAGGTTGGCGGCGGTGATATGCATGTCCGCGAACTGGTACAGCAGGCCACCAACAAAGGCGTCGCCGGCGCCGGTGCTGTCGACCATTGGCACGTCATAGCAAGGCAGCTCGCCTTCTGCATCCGGGTGGAACCAGCGCAGCGGGTTGGAGCCATCGGTCACGATCAACAAGCGCGCATTGCCGGCCCACAGACGCTCGAGCAGGGCGTCTTCGCCTTCGTTTGCCAGCCAGTCGAACTCCTCGGCGCTAAGCTTCACCACGTCGGCCAACAGCAGTGCAGGCCACACATGCGGACGCGCGTCGACGCCCATCGGCCACAGTGCGGGACGAAGATTGAGATCGAAGCTCACCAGCGCGCCGGCTTCCCGCGCGCGGCGCATGCCGGTGAGCGTGACGTCGGCGAGATCCGTATCGGTCATGCTGTTGGAGCAGACGTGGAACACATCCGTGTCTTGAAACGTTTGCGGACGAAAGTGTTCGGCGCGAAACAGCAGATCGGCGGAAGGCGGGCGATAGAACGCGAAGCTGCGTTCGCCGCGCGCATCCAGCGTGACAAAGGCGAGTGCGGTGTTGGCTTCGCCGGTGCGCACGACGTCGGCAGTGTCCACGCCGGCCTGCTGCAGGCTGTGCAGCAGGAAATCACCGAAGCGATCCATGCCCAGCATGCCGGCAAAGCGCGCATGGCTGCCGAGCTTGGCCACTGCCACCGCGACGTTGGCGGGTGCGCCGCCGGCGAAGGGAATGAAATGGCGTGCAAAGCCGTGGCCATCGCTGCCTTCGCCGTGCATATCGATCAAGGCCTCGCCGAAGCAGAGGATGGAACGTTTCATCAAAAAACCCCAAGGTAAAATGCAAATCGGTCGTTAGAGAGATACGCGATGACGGAAAGAAGATGCGCGTATTCGAATCTTTTCCCTCTCCCGCTTGCAGACGACCGGGAGGGAATGAATGCCTTCTTTCGAGTATTCATCCCGTCCCAAGCCTCCCCCCGCAAGCGAAGAGAGGGGGCGCATCATGGGGAGGCCGCAACCGGTGCGTTGCGAATGATCGAGCCTTTTATCCCGTAGAACACGATGTATCCGTAACACAGCGCCGGCAGCACAAAGGCATGCTGAATGCCGATGCTGTCCGCCAGCGCGCCTTGCAGAAACGGCACCAGCGCACCGCCGACGATCGCCATGATTAGCAAGCTCGACGCCTTGCCAGTGAGCGGTCCCATGCGTTCGATGCCAAGCGAGAAAATGGTAGGAAACATGATCGAGTTGAACAGGCCGATCGCCACGATGCTGTACATCGCCGTGGCGCCGCTGGTGGTCATGGTGGTGATCAACAGCAGCACGTTGATGGCCGAGAACACTGCCAGCAGCTTGCGTGGCGACAGCTTGGCCAGCAGCACCGAACCGATGAAGCGACCGACCATGGCGCCGCCCCAATAGAGCGACACGTAGTGCGCGGCATCCTGTTCGCTCATGTGGCCGATGTTCGGCTCGGCGATGTAGTTGACCAGGAAGCTGCCGATCGACACTTCCGCGCCCACGTAGAAGAAGATGCCCAGCACGCCGAACAGCACGTGCGGATAACGCAGCGCATCGAGCAGCGTGTGATGGCCGGTATCGGCCTTGACCGTGGTTTCTTCCAAGGCCGGCAGGCGGAACAGCCAGACGAACAACGCCAGCAGCACCAGCACCACGGCCAAGCCCAGATAGGGCATCTGCACCGATTGGGCTTCCTGGGTGCGATAGAGCAGCTGTTCGCTCGCCGAAAGGGCGGCGATTTCCGTCGAGCTTTTTACCTGCGTGGAGAGAATCAGCAGGCTGCCAAACACCGGAGCGATGGTGGTGCCGAACGAATTCAATGCCTGCGCAAGCGTAAGCCGGCTGGAGCTGGTTTTTTCAGGCCCGAGCAGCGCGACGTAAGGATTGGCGGCCACCTGCAGCAAGGTGATGCCAGTAGCGAGCACGAACAGCGCGCCCAGGAACGCTGGATACCAGCGCAAACCGGCTGCCGGCCAGAAACCAACCGCCCCGATGCCGGCGACAATCAGTCCGGCGACGATGCTCTTTTTGTAGCCGAGCCGTCCCACCACCCAGCCTGCCGGCAGCGACATCAGAAAATACGCGCCGAAGAAGGTGAACTGCACCAGCATCGCCTGCGCATAGTTCAATTCGAACACCGCTTTCAGGTGCGGAATCAGAATGTCGTTGAGGCAGGTGAGAAAGCCCCACATGAAGAACACCGTCGTGATGACGGTGAGCGCCATGGGGAAGTACGTGTAGCGGTTGTCGGTGGAAGCCGTCGACGATCCAGAGGACGGCGGAGTTACTGCGGTAAAAGCCATGATGGGGTCCGTAAAAATCAGGCGTGCGGCGGGCAACTGCTTGCGCGTATCAGCAGCTGCACCGGAGCAATGGTTTGACGTGGAGGGGGGGCGGGATCCTTGACGCGCTGCAGGATCAGTTCCGCGGCTTGCCGGCCGCGATCGCGTGGCGTGACCGCCAGGGTGGTCAGCGGTGGGGCGCTGACCGCGGCCTCGGCGATGTCGTCGAAGCCGGTAAGGGCAAAATCGCGGCCCGGTTGCAGGCCGCGTTGGTGCAGGCCGAGCATCAGGCCCAGCGCCACCGCATCGTTGTAGCAGACGGCGGCGGTGGGTGCGGTCTTGCCGTTGAACAGGTGTTCGCTTTGGGCCACGGCATCCAGACGGTTGGGAACGCACTCCACCATCCAGCTTGATTCAATCGTCAGGCCAGCGGCTTTCATCGCTTCCATGTAGCCCGCGCGGCGCTGGCGGCACGAGCTGGAACCGAGATGGCCACCGTAGAACGCGATGTGCTTGTGTCCCTGAGCAATCAGGTGTTCCGTGGCCAGCCGCGCACCGCGCTGGTTGTCCAGGAACAGGCGATCCCAGTGATCGCACGCCGCCACGTCGCCGCTGACTTCGCGGTTGAACAGCAGCAACGGCGTCACTCCGCCGACGGCCGAAAGGATCTGCTGCGCATCGCTGCCCTCGGCGGGCGACAGGATGATGCCGGCCGGTCCGTGCTCCATCAGCGAGCCGAGCACCGCCAGTTCGCGTTCCGTGGATTCACTGGTGCTGCCCAGCAGGGTCACGTAGCCGGTGTCGCCCAGGACCTCGTCCACACCCGCGGCGAATTCCGCAAAGAACGGGTTGGCCAGGTCGTTGAGGACCAGCGCAATGCTCGAAGACGTGCGCCGCCGCAGATTCGCCGCGGCGCGGTTGTACACGTAGCCTTGGCGTCGCAGTTCTTCCTCGACGCGCGCGCGTGTGTGTTTGTTGACCAGCGGGCTGCCCCGCAGGACCAGCGAAACGGTAGCGCGGGAGACGTCGCAGCCCGCGGCAATATCGCTCAGAGTGACCTTGCGGCCGACCGGCGGTGTGTTCCCCATTTATGCCAGAACCTCGCCTTTATAACGATCCAAATGTACCCGAATGCGGGAAATTGTGATCCTGCAATGCAGCATGCCAAGCCTCCGCCCCAATGCTAGCGTCTGTTTCTTTAGAACGATCCAAAGCGTCAACCCTACCTTTGGCCCTGTCCTGACAGTGGCAAAAAACGCAGCATGGGGGTTTTGCAGACTCCCCAGCCCGCTTTAACCGAGCACATTAACAGGCCCCCTTCCAATGAACCATCGCCTGCTTCGTTCCGGTCTTTCCCTGTTGATTCTTGCCGCGCTGACGGCGACACCTGCCGCTTGGGCGGCCGAGCCGCATGCGGGCGAGGTCGATCCCCGCATCGGCACGGGTGGCGATGGCCACTTGTTTCCGGGCGCCACGGTGCCGTTCGGCATGATCCAGCTGTCGCCGGATACCGCCATGCCCGATTTCAAGCACGCCTACAAATGGGCGGCGGGCTATCAGTACAACGATCCCACCATCATGGGCTTTTCGCACACGCATTTTTCCGGTTCCGGTCACTCGGATCTGGGCGACGTGTTGGTGATGCCGATCGCCGGCGACGTAAAGCTCGATGCGGGCGATGAGAAGGTACCGGGCAGCGGTTATCGCTCGCGCTTCGACCACGCCACCGAGGTGGAACAGCCTGGCTACTACGCCGTAACCCTGGCCGATTACGGCGTGCGCGCCGAACTCACCGCAAACCGTCGCGTGGGCTGGCATCGCTACACCTTCCCGGTAGGCAAGCCGGCGCACCTGCTGCTCGATCTGCGCCCCAGCATCTACGACTACCCCGGCAAAGTGCTGTGGTCGAACCTGCAGGTGCGCGCGGATGGCGTGATCACCGGCTGCCGCACCACGCGCGGCTGGGCGCCAGGACGTGAGTTGTGCTTCGCCATGCGCTTCAACCAGCCGATGGCGTCGCATGAGCTCTACAACCGCGAGACCGACCTGGTCTACAAGGGCTTCAAGGGCCCGGGCTATCAACCGCAAGATGCGAATGCGCAGAACGGCCGCGCACTGGAAGGCGTGTTCGATTTCGGTGAGCTCAAACAACCGTTGCTGGTGAAGGTGGCGGTGTCATCGGTGAGCGAAGCGAACGCCATCGCCAATCTCGAACAGGACGGCGCGGGCTGGGATTTCGACGCGCAGCGCCACGATGCGATGGAAGACTGGAACAAGGCGCTTGCGCCGATCGACGTGGATGGTTCGACAACCCTGCGCACGCAGTTCTACACCGCGCTGTATCACTCGTTGATGTCACCCAGCCTCAGCATGGATGTCAATGGCGAATACCGCGGCCCGGATTACCAAGTGCATCACGCGGACGGTTTCGATTTCTATTCGAGCTGGTCGGTGTGGGACGTGTACCGCGCGCAGCAGCCGTTGATGATCCTGCTGCATCCGGACCGCACCGTGGATTTCGTGCGCTCACTGCTGGCCGCGCAACAAGCCAGTCCGTTCCACATGCTGCCGGTATGGGCGTATCAGGGTTTGGAAACCTGGTGCATGACCGGCTATCACGCCGTCGCCATCATCGCCGATGCCTATATCAAAGGCATTCGCGGCTACGACGCGGACAAGGCCATGAAGGCGATGGTGTCCACCGCGACCTATGGTGATTACGGTGCCTTGGGCGACTACATGAAACTCGGCTACGTGCCCATCGACAAGGAAGTGGAAGGCGGTTCCAAAACGCAGGAATACGCGTACGACGACTGGGCCATCGCACAGATGGCCAAGGCGATGGGCAAGCATGATGTCTACGACACCTTCGAAAAGCGCGCCACCAACTGGCGTAACGTGTGGGATCCGAAGACCGGCTTCATGCGTGCGCGCCTGTCCAACGGCAAGTTCCGCGAACCGTTCGATCCGACCAGTGCCGGCTACGGCGATGACTACACCGAAGCCAACGCCTGGCAGTACTCCTGGTACGTGCCGCAGGACGTGGCCGGGCTGATCACTGCGATGGGCGGCGACCAGGCATTCACGCACAAGCTGGACGAGCTGTTCGACGCCAAGGTCGATCCGAGCATCTTCAAGAACGTGGAGGACATCACCGGTCTGATCGGCTGGTACGCGCACGGCAACGAACCCAGCCACCACATCGCCTACCTGTACGACTACGCCGGCGAGCCCTGGAAGACACAGGCGCGGCTCAAGCAGATCATGGACAACGAATACGGCCCGGGTCCTGCCGGCTTGATCGGCAACGACGATCTCGGCCAGATGTCTGCCTGGTACATCTTCACCGCGCTGGGCTTCTATCCGGTCACGCCGGCCAGCGATGAATACGCCATCGGCCGGCCGTTCGTGCCGCGCGCAGCCATTCACTTGAGCAACGGCCGTACTTTCACCATCACTGCCGCGCCGTTCGATGACGCGCATCCTTACGTCGGCCAGGTCACCCTCAATGGCAAGCCGCTGGATCGCGTGTACTTGAAGCACGCAGACATCCTTGCGGGTGGTGAGCTGCATTTCACGATGCAGGAGCAACCGAACAAGGACTGGGGCAAGGCCCTCTCCGCGCGGCCCGCCTCCATGAGCCCGTATCGATGATGGGCAGGCTGGGATGGCAATCCCAGCCTACGCGAGCAATCGGCAGGGTGGGGTTTGCAGCCGCTCTTCCGTCTGTTTCTTCTGATGGCTGCTCGGCGCCATTCCAAAAAGAATGGCGCCGAATAAAGCCGGGCCTGCACTAGTCATCTTCACGAAGTGGCTGTCGTTCGTGACTAGCCAGTAGCCGCAAAACATGCGCAGAATGCATGCATCATGCCGATACGAAGGACCAAGGGCAGTCCATGATCCTGGGGGGAGTGCGACAAGTAGCGATGCCTTGGCGCACGGGTGGCCTGCTCCTTGCCGTGCTTGTCATCGTCGCCTTGCCGTACTTGATCATGCGCGGCAGCTCCAAGGAATCGCTGCGAGCGGGCGAATTGGTCACGCGCTCGGCGGAAGTACAGTCGCTGGTCTATCACATCACCGATCAAACGCACTACGCCGAATCGGCCATTCAGCACCTGCTGGCGGATGATCCCTCCAGTCACGCCGAAAGCGTGGCCCTGAGCGCGGAAAACGAGATACCCGCGTTGCTGGACCAGCTGCGCCGCATCACCGGCGACAACCCCGCGCAGCAACCGCTGGTGGAGCAGTTGAACGCGGCGGAAAGTGGCCGCATGGCGCTATTGCATCAGGCGCTGCAGCGTTTTCAGCACAACGATCGTGCCGGCGCGGAGCAGGCGCTGCGCGATGCTGACGCGTTGTTTCACGTTGACACCGTGGCGGACAAGATCGTCGCCGAGGCGGAACACGCCTTGCAGGAACGCCGCGAAGCCGCGCGCAAGCAATCGGAGAACAGCAGCCTGGTGCTGGCGCTGACCGCGGCGGCGCAGCTGTTGATGCTGATGATCGTGGTGATCGTGTCCGAGCGGCAGATCGGCCGCCGCTTGCAAGCCGAAGTGCGCGAACGCCAGGCGGTGCAGCGTTCGCAGATGATCCTGCAGGCCGTGCGCGAACCGATCGCACTGCTCGATCACAACCTGCGTAGCCTGCTGGTGAACGCGGCCTTCAGCGAGCTGTATGGTGTCTCGGAAGAAAGCCGCGCCGAGTACCTGGAAGACATCGGCCAAGGCGCCTGGGCGGATGAAGTCTTGTTGCAGCGCTTGCGCGACGTGCTGCTGCGCGACCGCGAGCTGTGGGATTTCGAGCTCATCCAACGCACCGTCGACGACGTGGAGCGGCACGTGGTGATCAACGCGCGCCGCCTGCAGCAGGAAGACAGCGACAGCCCAGTGCTGCTGCTGACCGTCAGCGACGTTACGGCGCGCGCACTGGTCGAGCAGCAAGTGAAGGAGCTCAATCATCAGCTCGAAAACAAAGTGGCGCAAATTTCCGACGTCAACCGCGAGCTGGAGGCCTTCAGCTACTCCGTGTCGCATGACTTGCGCGCACCGTTGCGGCATATCACCGCCTTTGCGCAGAAGCTCGAAGATCACCTCGGCGAGCAGCTCGACCACACCAGCCGGCATTACCTTGGCGTGGTGCGCGACGCATCGCATCGCATGGCGCAGCTGATCGAAGACCTCTTGGTGTTCTCGCGCCTTGGCCGCGGCGCGCTGCGCCTGCAAGCAGTAGACATGCAGGCGCTCGTGAGCGAGACCTGCGCGCTGGCCGAATCGGAAGCGTCGAATCGCCGCATCATCTGGCATGTCGACCCGCTGCCGACAGTGGTGGGCGACGAGAACATGCTGCGCACGGTGTGGCAGAACCTGATCGGTAACGCCGTCAAATACACCGGCCAGCGCGAAATTGCCCACGTCGACATTTCCGTGCGGCAGGAAGAGGGCGGCGACTACGAATTCACCGTCGCTGACGACGGCGCCGGTTTCGATATGCGTTACGTCGACAAACTTTTTGGTGTATTTCAGCGGCTGCACAAGGCCAGCGAGTTTCCGGGCAATGGCATCGGGCTGGCCAATGTGCGGCGCATCGTGATGCGCCACGGCGGCCGCGTCTGGGCCGAAGGCGAGCCGGATCACGGTGCCCGGTTCCACTTCACGCTGTCGGCCATCGAGCCGCCGCCCCAATCGTCATGAAGCACACCGCCCTACGCCCCATCCTGCTAGCCGAAGACAGTCCCGTCGATGCCGAGATGACCATGGAAGCGCTGCGCCAGGCCCATCTGGCCAATCCCGTGGTCTACGTGGAGGATGGCGTCGACTGCCTGGATTGGCTGCATGCCCGCGGCGTCTTCGCCGGCCGCCCGGAGGACGATCCGGTGGTGGTGCTGCTGGACATCAAGATGCCGCGCATGAACGGGCTGGATGTGCTCACGCAGATGCGTGCGGACGAGCGCTTCCGCCACCTGCCAGTGGTGATACTGTCATCCTCGCGCGAGGAGAGCGATCTGGCGCGCAGCTGGGATCTCGGCGTCAATGGCTACGTCATCAAGCCGGTGGACGTGGAGCAGTTTTTCCAGGCCGTACGCACGCTCGGCCAGTTCTGGGCGGTGTTGAACCAGGCGCCGGAAGGGCGGGAATAGGGGAAGTGGGGGCACAAGGCAGGCAGAGGCAACCGGGTGGGCGAGCGCCTAGCCTTGTGGATTACTTGTGCCTTCCTCTCATTTTCCGTGTTACCGATTGAAATATGATGTTCAGGTCCACTTGGAACGCATAAGGAATGCCTGAAAAGTCCAGCCAACAACGTACGTTGCCCCGCATACGGGTACTGCAAGTCGAGGACAGTACGCTCGACGCCGAGCTGGTGTTGACCGAACTGCAGGCCGACGGCATCGACTACGACGTGCGCCTGGTCGATGACGAGTCCGCCTACGTGCGGACGCTGAAGGAATTCAAGCCGCAGATCATCCTCTCCGATCTCAGCATGCCAGGCTTCTCCGGGCAGCGCGCGCTGGAGTTGCTGCGCGATTACAGCGAGAACATTCCCTTCATCTATGTATCGGCCACCTTGGGCGAGGAAGCGGCGATCGCCGCGCTGCGCGAAGGCGCCACCGATTACATCCTCAAGCAGAATCCTGCGCGCCTGGCGAGCGCCGTGCGCCGCGCGTTGCGCGAAGCGGACGAACAACGCGCGCGTGCACGGGCCGAAGCGGAGTTGATCCGCATCCAGCGCTTCGAAAGCCTGGCCATGCTGGCCGGCGGCTTGAGCCATGACCTGCGCAATCTGCTGCAACCCTTGCTGCTGGCCGGCGACAGTCTGCAGGACTATCAGGATGATCCGCGCCTGGCCCGCCTCGGCGCGCTGGTGCGCGATTGCGGACGGCGCGGGCTGGAAATGGTGCAGTCCATGCTGTCGTTCGCCCGTGGTGCGCGCCGTGCCGAGCAGGTGAAAGTGCAGGCGCTGATCGATGCGCTGTCGCTGCTGCTGCAAGGCAGTGTGCCGCGCACGGTGACGCTGGATATCGACGTGGCCGATCCGCAACTCACCTTCGAAGGCAATCACACCGAATTGCAGCAATGCCTGCTCAATCTTTGCCTCAACGCGATCCAGGCCATGCCCAACGGCGGCATCCTGCGCGTCACTACCCGCAAATCGAAATTGGATCAGCGCTTTTTCCAGGAGGGCGAAGACGCACAGCCCGGCGATTATGTGTGCCTGTCGGTCAGCGATACCGGCGTCGGCATGACCGATGACGTGCGCAAACGGCTGTTCGAGCCGTTCTTCACCACCAAGGAAGGCGGCACCGGTTTGGGCTTGTTGTCATGCCGGCGCATCGTCTACAGCCATGGCGGCGTGATGCGCATGGACAGCGTGGTCGGCGAGGGCAGCTGCTTCGATCTGTACATCCCGCTGCTGCGCGCGACCAGCGAGGTGACGGATCTCGACCTGGTCGAAAACGACGCCACCCTGCACGGCAATGCCGAACACGTGCTGTTGGTGGTGGAAGAAGCCGGCCAGCTGACGCTGCTCAGCGACACGCTCGATGCCTGGGGCTATGAAGTGCACGCCAGCCAGAGCGGCACCGCCGCGCTGCAATGGATCGAAGCCTGCGGCCTGCCGGATCTGGTGGTGATGGACGCCGACATGAGCCTCTTCACCAGCGAGCGTACGTTGGCTGCGTTGAGCCAATACGGCTATCGCCGCGGCGTGCTGGTGCTGTCACGCGCGGACGATGCGTCCAGTTCCACCAAGCTGCCCATGCCCGATGGCAATCGCGTACGGCGTTTGAACAAGCCGGTTGGCACGCGCGCCTTGTTGCATGCGGTGCGTGAAGCCTTGAACGATGGCAAGGGCAAACCGCGGCATTGATGGCTACGCCGTAACCCGATGGCCGTCATTCCCGCGAAAGCGCACTACTGTCCGGCACGCGTTTTGCGGACGGCAGCAAGAATGCAATGCGATGGGCCCTTGATGCCATTTTTCCGGCGTCGAGACTCACAAAGCGCAATGAACCTCATGACCGTCATTCCCGCGAAAGCGCACTACTGTCCGGGGAAAATCAGTCATGCGAAGAGCCTCGGCTGAAGACGATTCAGCTCTTCGCGCTCACGCCGTCGTCGGCGGCCTATTTCTCGTTCGGTATCAAGGCGCTGGAATAGGCTGGCGCGAAGCATGGCGAGGATGATCCACAGGCTTTCTTTCAAGCCGTGGGCCGCTTTGTAGAGCGCTACCAACAAATAGGCGATCAACGCGGTCAGGATTTGAATGCGCACGGCATTCTCACTGCGCCCCAGCCACTTCTTCAGCTTCAGATGTTGCTTGATCCATTTGAAAAACAGCTCAATCTGCCAGCGGTCTTTGTAGAGCTGGGCGATGGTTTCGGCGGGACTAGTCAGATCGTTCGTCGCCAGAACCAGCGGCTTCTCCTTGGCCGATCGAGCCACGATGATGCGCCGCAATGGCTTGGCATAATGGTTTCGCCGTCCACCGCCAGGGCTGGGGTTGCTAAACCGAACGGTCGCATCGCCGAGAATGACATGCGCTGATGCCGCATCCACGGGGCGTTCGTGCACCGTCTCTAGCGCCACGTTGGACTTGTAGCGCGTGACAAAGCGGGCGCCACTTTGATCGATACGGTGCCACCAGTTGAAGTCGTAATAGCCCTTGTCAAAGACATAGGTGGCACCGGCTTGAATAGGTACCTTTCGACCTTCCTCCACGTCGTTGACGTTCGGTGCCGTCATCGTCACGTAGCAAGGTAGCTCCTCATGGGCTGAATACAGCACATGCACTTTCAACCCCTGGGTAAAACGGTTCTTGTTCGCCAACGTCCAATCGTCAAACCCCTTGCCAGTGAGGGTGATGGACGTCGAATCGAGCAGATACAGCAACTCGTCGGCATCTCGGCGTACCTGCCGGCTCACGCAGGACATCAAGATCTTGGCCATTTCCTCAAACATGGCCGGGTTGCGTCGCTGATTCGCATCCGCCAGGGTGCTTTTGCTCAGCTCACCGCAACCCAGGTGGTAGTGATGGGAGGCATGCTGGTTAAAGCCCGCTTCGATGGTTCGAAGGCTCTCGGCTCCCGCCAGTTGGGCGTACACCATGGCGATCAGCTGGCTTCGGCACGCGAAGCTCTTCATATAGCGATTGCCGTTATGCCGCTCGACAATGCGATCGAACGAACCCCACGGCACACCATTCATCACGGTCTGAAACTGGCTTATTCCAAACACGTTGCAAGGCCTGAGTTTACGAGTTGGCGCTCGGGGTTTTACCCCTACAAACCAGGCCTTGCAACGCATCCCGTCATAGCCAACTTATTTTCCCCGGACAGCAGTGCGCGAAAGCGGGAATCCATTTGCTCTGATGCATCCCGAAAAATGGATTCCCGCTTTCGCGGGAATGACGGCCCATAGGAAGAGGGCGCTTTACGCAAAAATCTTGCCGGACAGTAGTGCGCGAAAGCGGGAATCCATCTTGCTTTGATGCATCCTAAGAATGGGTTGACCAGCTTCGCTGTTGTAAAGCGCCTCCGCTTTCGCGGGAATGACGGCCGTGCGGCCAAAAAAAGCATCAATCGATGCCGAGCTTCTTCAACTTATAGCGCAGCGCGCGGAACGTAATGCCCAGTTTCCGCGCCGCCGCGGTCTTGTTGTAGCGGGACTCTTCCAGCGCCTTCATGATCGCGGTGCGTTCGAGATTGCTGATGTAGTCATCCAGCGGCAGTTCGCTCGACGGTGATTGCGTCGCGGGCGCACTTACCGGTGCATGCGTAGGCGGATAGGCCGGTTGCGCATGATGGCCACCCCCATGCGCTGCGGTGACGGCTTCCGCGCCATGCCGCGTCGGACGCTGCGGCAGCATCAGGTCGCTGGCGTCGATGCGATCGCCGTCGCACATCGCCACGGCACGCTCCAGGATGTTTTCCAGCTCGCGCACGTTGCCGGGGAAGTCGTAATCCTCCAGCGCCTGGCGCGCTTCCGGCAGCAGGCGCACCGGTGCGCCGCCACCGCTCTTGACGGCCAGCTGGCGCAGCACGAACTCGGCCAGCAACGGTACGTCGCCACGGCGCTCGCGCAGCGGCGGCACGCGCAGCTCGATGACGTTGATGCGGTAGAACAAGTCCTGGCGGAACTGGCCTTGATCGACCAGCGCGGCAAGGTTCTTGTGCGTGGCGGACAGAATGCGCACGTCCACTGCCACTTCCTCGCGTGCACCGATCGGACGCACGGCCTTTTCCTGGATCGCGCGCAGCAGCTTCACCTGCATGTGCAGCGGCAGCTCGGCCACTTCGTCCAAGAACAGCGTGCCGCCGTGTGCCGCCTGGAACAGGCCTTCCTTGTCGGCGACCGCGCCGGTAAAGCTGCCTTTGCGATGGCCGAAGAATTCGCTTTCCATCAGCTCGGAAGGAATGGCGCCGCAGTTCACCGGCACGAAGGGGCCGCTGGCGCGCGGACCTTGTTCGTGGATCAGGCGCGCCACCAGTTCCTTGCCCACGCCCGATTCGCCGGCGATGTACACCGGTGCCTGGTTGCGGGCCAGCTTGGTGATGGTGTTGCGCACCTGTTGCATCGCGGACGAATCGCCGATCAGCCGTTCGCTGGAGCCGGTAGCGGCCGGACCCGCGCCGCCGCCCGCGCGCTTTTCTTCCGCCAGCTTCAGCGCCGTGCGCACCAGCCGGCGCAGCATCTGAATGTCCACCGGCTTGGAGACGAAATCGAAGGCACCGGCCTTCAGCGCCGTGACGGCCGCATCAACGTTGCCGTAGGCGGTGATCATCGCCACCGGCGTGTCGTCGTACTCGGCCGCGATCAGCTCGATGATCTCCTGACCGCTGCCGTCGGGCAGCCGCATGTCGGTAAAGCACAGGTCGTAATGGCGCTCGGAAAGCGCCTGCCGTGCTTCGGCCACCGTGCCGACGGCATCGACCTTCAGGTCCATGCGGCCGAGCGTGATCGTCAGCAGTTCGCGAATATCGCGTTCGTCGTCAATGACCAGGACGGTCTGTTGGCTCATGATCCGTAAGCGATGATGGTTTCGGTTCAGGATACTCGCCGCACTCGCAAGTGGCAAAGCGCGGCGTGTTCACGTGCGTCAACGGCTTAAATGCGTGAGGAAAAACGTTGCCATCACGCGATAGGCGTCTTGCGATTCGGGCAGCTCCGGGTCCGAGAAGAACGAGTGCCACATGCCTTCCCACACGCGTAGCTCGGTCTTCACGCCGGCCTTGTCGAGCAATTGCTGGCTGGCCACCACCGAACTCATGGTCATGTCGCGGGTGCCGGTAATCAGTAGGGTCGGCGGAAACTTGGCCAGCAGCGCCGGCGAAAGGCCCGGCTGCACCAGCGGATCACGTGGATTGGCGCCGTGGAAATACGGCAGGTCGGCCAGCGTCAGCAGGTGCGCAGGGATGCCCTGGCCGTTCAGCAGGGGACCCATGTAGGCGGAATCGCCCTCGATATCCAGCAAGGCGCCGCAAAAGGTGCCGATGGCGCCCGGCACTGGCAGCTTGTCGGTGATCAGGCGCGCGACGGATTCCCCGGTGAGGATGCCGCCGGCCGAGCAACCGTAGATGCCGATCTGCTGCGGCTTGTACTGTTTGAGCAAGGTACGGTAGACCGCCTCGACGTCGTCGCTGGCCGCAGGGAAGGTGTGCTCTGGCCCTTGCCGGTAATCGAGCGTGATGACTTTGATGCGCCCGACGCTGGCCACGGGTATCGCTTCCACCAGGCCGCCGCTGTGCGCGCCCCACAGAAACGCGCCGCCATGCAGATTGATCAGCACGCGGTGTTCGTTCTCCTTGGCGACGCCTTGTGCCGGCAACACCACGTCCGCACCGACCCCGGCGATTTTTTCGCTGTGGATCGTGACCGCGTACATCTTCCGCATGCGCGTGACGCGGTCGCTGTTGAGCCGATCGTAGAACGCGCGATTTTGCTCGATCGGCGCATCGAGCGGTGGCGCCTTGCTGCCTTCGGCGAGCAGCTTGGGAAAGAGCGCGCGCGCTTCCGGCGAGGCGAAGCTGGAATAAGGAATGCTGAGGGCGGGCGCGGTGACGGTGGCGTCGGGCTTGACGCTGGGTGCGGTGCTTTGCGCGGATGTGGTTGTGCTGAGTAGTGAGGCTGCAACAACGCACAAGAGACGTGAGGTACGCATGATTCCTCCGATTCGCGATAGGCGTCATCCTCATGGCCGTCATTCCCGCGAAAGCGGGAATCTATTTTCAAGGATGCATCAGAGCAATATGGATTCGCGCTTTCGCGGGAATGACGGCTTGAGGGAACGCGTGCTTTTTAAGGCAACCCTGAGTTTAGGGTGCGGCGTTAGCCGCCTTCGCCTTCGTCCCGCTCAGGATCTCTTCCATCTTCAAATACACCCCATTGGTCCAGCCAAAGCCGATCACATTGGTGGTGTAGCCCGCGCTCACTTTCACGTCCGCATTGCCGCTGGCCATGTTGTATTTCTCGCGAATAGTGCCGTCGGCGGCGATGCCGCGATCGATCGTCGCGTTGAACTTGCCGGCAATGCGATGCGCGTCGTCATGAAAGCCGTACGCATCCAGACCGGCCACCGCGAGCCAGTTGGTCGGCGCCCAGCCGAACGGCGCGTTCCACTGCGCGCCGCTGGGTCGGTTGTCCATCGCCAGGCCGCCGGGCAATTCAAAGATAGGCAGCTTGCTACGCACCGACGCGGCTTGCTCGGGCGAGGCCGCCCCGGCCCATAGCGGATAGAAGGTGGTGAGATACGGTGCATCGGAGGGCTTGCCGGCGACGACGTCGTAATCGCGATACATGCCAAATTCTGGCCGCCACAGATATTTGTTCATCGCATCCTTGCGCGTGGCGGCGGCTTTGGCCCAACGCTCCGCGTCGTCGGTCTTGCCGAGTTGCTGCGCGAAATCGCGCAGATCCAGTTCGTAGCGATAGAGCAGGCTGTTCAAGCTCACATCAGCGTAGTGATGCGTGGAGCCGCCGAACGGTCCGTAGTGGAAATTCGTATCGAAGCCCGATTCGCGCATGGCGCGATCGCCGTGATAGTAGTCGGCCGTCAGGCGATAACCGCCGTACCAATTGCCGGCGCAAACCTTCGATGTCGTGACATCGCAGCTTTCGGTTTTCAGGCGCTCGGTTTCGGCGGCATCCGGATGCTGCGCGGCCTTCAACAAGTAGCCCGGGTTGTCCTTGGGATGCGCGACCAGCCATTTGATCACGCCGCCGTAGAACTCGCTGTCCTGCGCCTCCAGCACCGGGCCACTGCCGAAGTCGTAGTAGCGTGCCAGACCCGTGTTGCCGGCGAGATGTTCCGGGCGCGTCCAGATGTCGTGATTGCGCACCGCCAGCGGATACGCTTTTTCCAGCCACGCGCGTTTCTCGTCGGCACTGCGGAAGCTGGCCGGATCGTTGAGCAGGGACACCATCATCTGGGTCAGAAACGGAGGCTGCGAGCGGCTGAGGTAATACGTGCGATTGGCGTTGAGCACGCCGCCGTAGTACTGCACTTCGAACAGCGCGTTGTCGACCATGTCGCGCGCCAGTTCAATGCGATGGTCGGCGACCAGGCCCAGCAGAATGAAATAACTGTCCCAGCCGTACATCTCGTTGAAGAAGCCGCCGGGTACTACATACGGGTGCGGCAGATAAAGCAGGCCTTGCACTGGCAGTTTGGTCGCATCGATATCGCCCAACTGCTCGACCGTTTTCGGCAAGGTGTGGACGTCAATGTTGCAGCGTTTCTCCACCTGCAAAAGATCTTGCGGCACGGTGAACTGCGCCGGCACGTACAGCACCGGGCGTGTCTTGATCTTCGGGTCGGTCAGCGATTTGCATTGGTCCTGCGAGCGCGTGAGCGTAGTCCAGGCCTTGTCGATGTAGGCGCGCGTCTTGACGGGATCGGGCTGGGCGGCGGAGGCGGTGGTGACCAGTGCTGCCGAAAACAGCAAGGCGAAAACCCGGGTGGTGGCGAAGCTGCGGTGATGTGTGCGTTGCATGCGAATTCCCCATCTGATGCCGTCGGCGAACGAGCCGCCGAGGGCGTGTGTCAATCAAAAAATATGGCGCGTGAGTGTGACGTTGTCATGCCGCTTGACCCGGCACGACGTCGAAGGCCACCGTCAGCCGTGCCTGCTCGCTATGAAACGGCACCGTGCCATGCCAGAAATATGAAGGAAAAAGCACCAGCTGGCCTGCGGCAGGCCGCACGATGTGCTGGGCCTGCAACGAGGGAGCCGTGAGGATGCTTGGCTGGCCGAAGGCGAGACACCCGTCCGCGCGGGATGCATCGGCGATGGTCTCAGGCAAGTCCACGTAAAACGCAGAGGAAATCCAACCGCGCGGATGCACGTGGTTGGTGTGATAACCCGCGCTGCGCAAGCGCACCGACCAGCCGCCGTTGTAGCGGTAAGTGCTGCGATTGCGGCGACGTAGTGGATCGGCGCCATGGCCGATGTGCGCAAGGTATGCGCGGATCGGCGCATCGAAGGATTGGAACAGCGCCTGGATCACGGGATCGGGATAACGCGTGAGATCGCCGGTGGTCTCCGTGCCGTGCCGTAGCGATTGAAACAGCAGCGGATGCCTATGCGGGTTGTGCAGGCGCTCCAAACTGGCCTTCAGGTCGGCAAGGAAATGCGGCAGATCCCGCCACGGCGCAGGTGCCTGCAAGGTTTGCGGACGCACAAGATCGGTGTAGTCGCAAAAGGCCTCATAGCGTTCGTCGCCCAGCAAACGCCATGCAGTAGTTTGCAAGGCGATCAGGTATTGATCGTCCGGCGCGTTGGCAAGCAGTACTTCGCAATGGCGCAATGCGCTTTGCGGATCGCCGGCGCCCAGCAGTGCGGCGGCGAGCAGGTTTCGCGCTGCGCTGGAAGATGGCGATCGTTCAAGTGCACGTTCGGCCAAGGCCAGCGCGGCAGGCGGATCGAATTCCAACGCGGCGAGCCCAGCACGCACCAACAGCGATGGCGTGGCGTGTGCGTGCGCTGCCGAGCTTGCCAGGCATTGATAAGCACCACGCGCATCGCCCGCGCCCTGCAGAATCGCCGCTTTGGTGGCGAGCAGTGCGTCGTCGTTCGGAAATCGTTGCAGCGTTTGATCGAGTAGTGCCGTGGTCTGTGCGTTGTCGCCGGTGCGCATCCAGACGAGCCGCGCGAGATGATCGTGCGCGTCGATATGGCGCGGTTCCTGCCGCAGGCAATCGCGCAGCGCCGCTTCGGCGGATTCCAGTTTGCCGAGTGCAAGCAAGCTGCTTGCGTGGGTGAAATACACGGCTGCCGCTTTATAGCCGAGTGCCAGCGCATTGCCGACGGCGCGTTCAGCCTCGGCATGCTGAGACGCCGATGCCAAGGCCATCGCCATGGCATGTGCCGCGGCAGGATCGTTCGGCGAGGCTTCGGCACGGCCACGATAAAAGCTGACGGCTTCATCCTGGCGCCCGAGCGCGGCCAGCGCTGCGATGTGCTGTGCGATCAATTCGGCCGGTGCCTGGGTGGAACCGCATAGGGGAGCGACGATTGCCAAGGCATCGGCTGGACGCTGCTGGTCGTTATAGTAGCGCGCCAGCAGCAAGGCGGCGTGCGGCATGCGCGAGGCGACGCGTTGCAATAGCGGCACGGCTTCGTCCGCGCGCCCGCTGTTGAGCAGCAATTCGCCGAGCGAAGCCCAGGTGGGCGCCCAGCCAGGATCGGCTGCCATCGCTTCGCGCAACGAGGCTTCCGCCCCTTCGATATCGCCCAGCGCCTGTTTCACGCCACCGAGCAGACGCATGGCTTCTGCATAGTCTGGATGCTGCTCGACGACCGTTTGGAGTTGGTCATGCGCGCTACGAAAATCCCCCGCTTGCAGCAGCGTACCGACGTGCTGCATGGCTTCGCGTAGCGGGGGCGATAGCGTAGTCATCAGCGGAGTGTAGCTATGCGCCAATACCCGTCGCCCCGGCGAACGCCAGGGCCCAGTGACTCGCGGGTGGTCAAAGTCGCTGGGTCCCGGCGTTCGCCGGGACGACGGGGTGGAGCGGGATGATCAAAAACCATCATCACCATCACAGGTCCCTGCGAGTCAACGTCGCCTTGCCGTCGGCATTGCGAGTGACCGTGATGTCGTACTGCTTGCCACGGAAATTGACACGCTGAAGCTTCAACGACGTCCAGTTCGGCGGCAACTCCGGCGCATACGCTGCATCAAGGCCCTTGTCATTGATGCGCAAACCAGTGAGGCCGTAGATCATGCTCTGCAAAAAGCCGGATGAGGTGGCGAGAATATAGCCCGTGTTATTCGCTACGGTTTCCGTGCGTACGTTGAAGGGCGGCTTCAGGAAGCCGACCAGGTTGCGTTGGATCCAATCGCCCGCGGTCTTGGCATCGCCCAGTTCGGATGCGCCGACGGCGAGCATCACCATCATCATCTCGTTCGGGTCGTCGCCGTGCACTTTCAGTTCATGCAGCTGGAAGTCGAAGTCGTTGCGGCGCACGGTGTCCGACATCGGCAGATCGAGGTTGGGATACATCAGCCATGCCAGCGACGAACCCATCCAGGTGATCTTGTCGTGCGGCACGGATTGATCGAAATCCAGGTGCCGCTGTTCGTTGTCGAGAAACGGGATGTACATCTTGCCGGCAATCTGCGCCCACTGCGGGTCGGCTGGCTCGCCCACGGTCTTGGCCGCTTCGATGGCAATGTTGAGCGCCTTGCGTGCGACTGCGTTGGTGAAGGAGTCGTTCGGCACGTCGTCGTAGGCTTCGTCCGGCGAGGTGACGTGCATGATTTCGTAGCGGTCCGCCGCCTTGTTGTAGGTGACGCGGCTGGCCCAGAACTCGGCGATCTCGCGGATTACCGGCCAGCCGTTTTGCTTGAGCCAGTCCTTGTCGCCGCTGGCGAGGTAGTACTGCCACTGTGCAATGGCGATATCGGCGTTGACGTGGATCTCGCGGAACACGCCGTAGGCAAAGTGTGGCGTGTTGTCCACACCCGTCTGCGGATCGGCTTCCCACGGATACATCGTGCCCTTTGCGCCGTATTGCGTGGCGCGTTCGCGCGCGGGTTGCATGGTGCGATGGCGGAACATCACGATCGGCTTGGCGCGTTCCGGATGCAACAGCAGCAGCGCGGGAAATACCCACGAATCGCTGTCCCAGAATGCATGGCCGGCGTAGTTCGGTGTCAGCGCGCAGGCTCCCATCGGCCACGCGGTACCCACAGTGCTGTTGGAGAGCAGGTAATACAGGTCGGAGTGCACGGCTTTCTGCACGGCCGGATCGCCGTCCACCACGATGTCCGACTTCCACAGTTCGTGCCATGCAGTTTGATGTCTCGCGAGCAAGGCATCGAAGCCAGTGCTGCGCGCCTGTTCGGCCAGCGCCACGTCGGCCTTCGCATCGCCACCCCAATCCTGGCGCGATGCGGCGAGGTATTTGGTGAAGGTGTAGGTGGTGTTCTGCTTCACCTTGGCGGTGATGTGCAGCGATAGCAGATCGGATGTCTTGTCGAGTTTTACGCTTTGGATATCCAGCGACTTCGGCAGTTCGATCGCCGCCGCTTCGGCCATGCTCAAGCCTTGCTTGGCGCGGCCGTTGAGCCATAGCGTCAGTGTCTTGGTATCGCCATCGCTGTTGAGCACTTCCGTATAACCCGGATACCACACCGGGGCGCGATCGGGCGTCGGTATCGGCTTGTTATCCAGGTTCTGACCGCTGGCGATCACCGCGGCGATCATCTGGTCGCCGGTCATGCTGTGGATGGGAAAACGCGGTTGATGCTCGGTCCACAGGCGAATCGGAAAGGTAAGTTCCACGTTGCCATCGAAACGCGGCGTGATGGTGAACTGCGTGGCGGCCAGATGCGTATCGGCCTGGCTGACGAAGGTGGTGACTTTGACGTCGGTCGACTTGTTGGCGTAGTCGAAGCGATAGCGCGTGGTGAGCGTGCCGTCGTACATGTCGAGCGTCTGCGCGTAGTCCGCAAAAATTTTCTGGTCCAGCCGCGTGGAGTTGATCCAGCCGCCGCCCGGGTTGTAGTCGATCTCGCTCCAACCAGGGATGGCAGCGGGGCGCGAGACGTCGCTCTTGTCGTAATCCATGAACGCGACCATGTACGCACGCGCAGGCTCGGTGCCGCGCGGCGTGGTCATGGTGGAGAAATAGCCGTTGGCCAGATAGCTGGGAAAGTAGCTGCCGAAGTTATCGGCCGTGCCGGTAAGTACAAAGCTCGGATCAGTCGCCGCGTAGCAGATGGACGTGGCAGCCATTGCCGCGAAAAGCAGGCCGGACAGGCCAAGGTGACGAAGGCTCATGGAAGCTCCCAGTGCTTGATGCGCTCCGCTCCGGAAGCGCTATTTGGAGGCCAGCGTGATGCTGACCGCGGCGGTGCCGGTGCGATCGGTTTCGCGTTTGAAGAAGAACAGCGTCACCAGGATCAGCAACATCGGCACCAGCGAAAAGTAGAACGCATGGATGCCGTCGAAACGTGAAAACACGATCGCCGTGATGCGTGAACCCAGCGTGCCGCCGAGTGCGGAGAAGATGACGATGAGGCCGGTCATTGCCGCATGCGCCGGCTTGGGCAGCGAGCTGAGTGCCACCGAGTTGATCACCGGATAGATCGGCGCCATCAGCACGCCGATCAGCGGAATCAGATAAGCCGCTGCCGGCGCGTTCAACCAGCCGACATCAGCACGCGCCATCACGCCGTGCGCCAGTGGCAAAGTCAGCATCACCAGCAGCCCCATGCCGACCACGCAGATGTTCAGCAGCACGTACCAGGGCATGCGGCGCAATACCTGGCCGGCAACGATGCGGCCTACTGCCGAAGCACCCGCCAGAATGGTCGCCATCTGGATGCTCATGGCGTTGGGTAGCTTGAGGATCTCGTTGTTGAAGGTTGGCAGCCACGTGCTGAAACTCTGCTCGATCAACACATACAGAAACGCCGAGGCCAGGAACACATACACCAGCGGCCGCACGAACAGATGCAGCATCTCCAGCAGCGAGCCGTGCATGGATTTGGTCTCTTCGGTGCGTGCGGCCGACTCATCCAGGCGCGATGTTGCCAGCAACGCGATCACCAGCACGCAGATCACGGCCAGCACCCAATAGACATTCAGCCATGCGGGGTTGGCCGGATTGGTGTGATCGACGAAAGCGCTGAACAGCCAACCCGCAATCAGCACGCCGATCATGAACAAGCCTTCGACCGTATTGGTAAGTCGGCCGTGCTCGCTGCGATCGTTGGTAAGCAAACCGATCGAGGAATACACCGCCACCTTGGTCAACGCGAACGACACGCCGACGCAGGTAAACAGCAGCTCGGTGGTGTGGAAGCTGGGATACAACGGCATCAGCACGCACGCGCAGGCCACGATACCCAGCGCGATCATCATCGCGCGCCGATAGCCGAGCAGAGGAAGGAACGACGCCACCAGAAAGGACGTCACCGCAATCGGCAAGTCTTTGAAGAATTCCAGCAGGCTCGCCTGCGGCTTGTCGATGCCAAAGGTGTAGATTGATTGCAGGATGACCGTGCCGACGCTGTTGAGCAGTATCGCGAACACCATGTAGATCAGGGCGAGCGCGGCGATCATGCGAAATCGGTTCATGGCAACCTGCCTGGTGACACATGGATGGCGAAACAAAACCCTCTCACCGGCCGCAACCGCCGACACCGTACAGGGCCAAAAAGCCCACCGAGACAGCGACTGGCGGACGAACTCTACAACGACTTATGCCGGGAAAGTCCATGGCCGGATACGTCACCCGGCCATGGTTGCCCAAAAGGAGGGGAGGGCGGCTAACAACACATCAAGCTTCCTCTCCCTCGTCGATTGACCACGAGGGAGAGGGAGCAAAGCACATCAGAAGCTGTACTTGACCTGGCCCCAGATCTGCCGGCCCCAGATCGAGCGGGCCAGGATCACGCCACCGGAACTGGCAAAACCGAACAGACGGGCATTGCCCTCGGTAATGCCGATCTGGTTGGTGACGTTGGTGCCCTGCACGCTGTACGCCCAATGCGATCCGACATTGGCCTGCACACCGAAGGCCAGGTCGTAGTAATTGCCCAACGGCTGCTGCTGGATCAGGTCGCCATAACGATCGCCGACGTATTCGTAGGTGATCCATGCCTTCACGTCACCCCAGCTGGTGGGGAAGTCGTAGGACGGCTGCAGGCGGAACTGGAATTTCGGCTGGCGTTGCAGCTGCATGCCGTTGATGCTGCTGCACGCATTGGCACCGCTCTGCGTGACGTAGGCCAGGCAGCCGACGTAGCGGTAGTAATGGCCATCCATCCAGTCGCCGGAGAACAGGATAGCCGCGTGTTCGAACGGCTTGACTGTGGTGGTGAAGTTCACACCCTTGGTCTGCGAGCCGTATACGTAAGTGCTCTGGCCCGTGGTCGTAGTGATGGTGTAAGGCACGTTGTTGAACAGGCGTCGATATGCGGCGACGTCCGCGTAGATCCAGTCGGCCTGGTATTTGAACCCGATTTCGTAGTTCTTCACCTTTTGCACGGGCATGGTCGGCAGGCCACGCAGGTCGTCGAAATCGGGGAAATGCACGCCGAGGTTCGCACGCACGTAAGCGCTCATGTTCGGGTTGAACTCGTAGTTGGCGCCCAGCGTCCAGGATTTCTCAGTCTTGGAGTAGTTGATGTACTGATTGCCGGCCGTGAAGTACTGCGAGCTGTTGTTGTAGAGCGTGTACGGGTTGTTATCCAGATCGCCGGTCGCGGTATTGGCGATGGCGCCGTTGGAATTCTGGTGTTCCACACGGATGCCGCCATCGATCAGCCAATTATTGATTTTCCAGGTGTCGGTCACGAAGAAGGCGGAGTTGAAGCCGTGCCAACGGTCCTTCAATGCGAAGGTGGAAACACCGCTGACAAAACCTTGCGGATCGGTCAGATTGTAGGTGTTCGCGCCGTTGTTGAGCGTGACCACGATGGGACTCGGATTGGTGATCGCCTGCAGCAGCATGTTGTTGCCGAGGTACCAGGTGTCATGGTCCTGATAGACGGCGGTCCAGTTGCCCAGGGTCAGCGTGTTGCCTTCGAACAGCTCGTCGCTGACGTGGAACTCGTTGCTGACCGACTGCAAATTCTTGCGTACGTACCACAGGCCCTGCTGGGTGACGTTCTGGTTCAAGTCGGCCGCTTTGCCATTGGTGTAGGTGGCGGTCCCGGTGTAGGTGCCGGCAGGCAGCTGGCCAGAGGCGACGTCCGCAGCCACTTGGCTTCCGATGTAATCGCCTAGCGAGGTCGGATTGGCGCCCGTACTGAAGAACGAAATGGTGTTCAACTCGCCCGTGGTGAAGCCTAGCTTGTCGGACAGCGACCAGCCGTTGCCGAAATCCCAGTCGAAGTTGGCGCCGAACATGCGCAAGTCGGCGCCGCGGCCTTTGGCGAGATTGACATCCTGGCCCCCAGGTCTGCAGCCTGCGGTGTAGCAAGGCGTCGTCTCGATGAATTCATACTGGTCGGCCTTGCTGCCGAAGGTGCCGGTGAGCGGACTGAAGCCGGGGTAGGCGGAAAACTGACCCTTGCTCGGATTGAGAATCGGCGTGTCGGTAACGAACTGGTTGTGATCCTTCAGTGCGCGCGCGTAGAACATCAGCGAGCCGTTATCCCAGTCGCGCGATAGCGTGGCGGTAAGCTGGCCACCCTTGTCGGCTGCGAATTGCGGATCGCGGATGTTGTCGCGGCGCCAGAAGCCGCCAAAGCTGCCATACCACCCATCGGCAATCTTGAAGCCGATAAAGCCATCGATGCGTTGGGTGTTATCGGTGCCGTAGGTGAAGCCGATGTCGCCGGAAGGAACGTCGGTACCTTCCTTCAGAATGAAGTTGGCCGTGACGCCGGGCTGGCCGTTGCCATACAGCACCGACGGGCCACCCTGCACGATTTCAGCGCGGTCAATGGTGTCATCCAGGCGGAACATGGTGGAGTGTTCCATGAACGACAGGTTCGACATCGGATACAGCGGGCTGCCGTTGAGCTGGAAGGTGGCATACGGCGCGTCACCGCCGCCCGGGAAGCCGGCCACTTCGATGTTCGCGCCGGTCTGGCCGCCGGATGACTCAGGGAACACGCCTGGCGATGCCTTCAACAGATCCGCCGCGCTGACCGGGTTGGCCTGCTTGATCTGCTGCGCGCTCATCGAGGTGACTGAGTAAGCCGCATCGATCTTCTTGATGCCGCCGAAGCTGGCAGTGCCGGTGACCACGACCTGCTGCAATGTCGATACGTTTTTGCCAGCACCCGTGCCGGACCGCTGCGTGTTGGTGGTCTGGGCAGGGGCGGTAGACGGGGTTGCCGTCGTCGCTTGCGTCTGAGCGTTGTCTTGCGCATAGGCCGCGCCGGACATGAGCGTGGCGGCGATCGCCGCCGACAACCCAACGCGTGTGAGTGGCTTGGTCTTCATCGAACGTTCTCCCCAACTGTTTCGTATGTGATATGGCGCGGCGTCACCGCGTCTGTTAGCGCTTATGTCGTAAAGAGACTGATGTCGAACGCGGCAACGTCCGGCAGCAGCAGATCCGCCTCCGCCAGTGCTTGCGCCTGGCCTACTCCTATCGCCTTCATTCCCGCAGCGTGAATGCTGGCGATCCCTGCCGCGGCGTCCTCCACGCCGATACATTCGCTCGGCTCCAAGCCGAGGCCGCGCGCGGCGGCCAGGAAAATCTCCGGATCGGGTTTGGCGCGACTGATGTGGTTAGCATCCACCACGTAGTCGAACAAATCCGCGATGCCGAGCCTTTCCAGCAAAAGCGGTGCATTGCGGCTGGCTGACGCCAGCGCGGTTTTCAGACCCGCGCGACGCACCGATTCGACGGCTTGGCGTGCACCGGGTAGCAGGTTTTGCGGGCCGAAGGTATCGATCTGCTGCTTGTAGTATTCGTTTTTGCGCGAGGCGAGCGCTTCTTTTTCGTCTTCCGAATACGTGCGCGATGCGCGTTCCAGCAGGATATCCAGCGAGCCGCGGCGATCCACGCCCTTGATGCGTTCGCCGATGGCATCGTCGAAGGCAAGGCCGATTTCCAGCGCCAGGCGTTTCCACGCGGCGTGGTGCACGATCGCGGTGTCGGCAATCACGCCGTCGAGATCAAAGATGACGCCCTTCAATGCCGGGCGTGCGGATGCATGCAGGGGAAGGTTGACGGTATGGCCGGCGTGCAGCATCACCGTCTTGCCACGGTGAAGAATGTCCAGCTGCGCGCCTTCGGTAAGCGTGTATTCCACGCGGTCTTTTTTTACGGCGATGCGAATATGGTGATCGCGCCAGCGCACGCCGAAGCGGTAACTGCTCCAGGCGGGCGGCAGGGTGGGGGCGAACGCGGGGCGTCCATCGATCACGCGCATGCCGCCGAAGCCCCATGCCAGCGCCATCCAGCTGCCGGCCATCGCCGCCATGTGCACGCCGTGCGACGTGTTGCCGTGCAGGTTGTCCAGGTCGACGCGCAACGTATCGAGGAAATAACCGTACGCCTTCTGTGCATAGCCGACTTCCGCGGCCACCACGCTGAAGGTCGATGCCGATAGCGTGGAATCATGCACGGTGACGCCTTCGTAGTAATCGAAGTTGCGGCGTTTGCTTTCCACGTCGATGGTGTTGCCAGCCAGCACAAAGGCCTGCAGCACGTCGGCCTGCTTGCACACCTGGTGGCGATAGATCGTCAGCGGATGCAATTGCAGCAGCAGCGGACGATGGCCGTGTTCGCTCGGGTGTGCGATCGGCAGGCGCGGCTTGTTGAGGAAGTCGTCGTCCTGCGGAAAGATGCCCAGCTCTGCATCGACCGGCAGATACATTGCATCGGCGGCAGCCAGCCACGCGGCAATTTCCTTATCCGACAGATCCAGCTGCGTGGCGATGCGCGAGTAATCCTGCGGCCGTTCGCGGCCAAGCTGCGAGGCCACCGAAGCGGCGTAGCGCAGATGCTGCTGCGCCATGTGATTGGTGTAGTAGTTGTTGTCGACCAGCGCGGTGTATTCGTCCGGACCGGTCACCTGGCAGATGCAGAACGCGTTGCCCCGGCGTGGATTGAAGTTGCCGACGTGATGCCACAGGCGCGCGGTTTCGAACAGCACCTCGGCGCCGCCACGTACCAGGAAATCGATATCGCCGGTGGCTTCGACGTACAGGCGGATCGCGAACGCGATCGCAGCATTGATGTGGTATTGCGCGGAGCCAGAGGGGAAGTAAGCCGAGCACTCATCGCCGCTGATGGTGCGCCATGGGTAGAGCGCACCGGTGGGGTGATTCATTTCGCGAGCATGGTTGCGCGCGCGGTCGAGCGTGTTGATGCGGTATTCGAGCATGCTGCGCGCGCGCTCGGGCGACGTGAACGCCAGCACGGGCAGGATGAAGGCTTCCGCGTCCCAGAAATAATGCCCTTCGTAGCCTTCGCCGGTGAGGCCTTTGGCCGCCGCGCTGCCGCTGCCATCGCGCGGTGTGGATTGCATCAGGTGGAACAGGTTGAAGCGCAGCGCCTGTTCGACCGCGCTGTCGCCGTGAACCTCCAGATCCGCTTCCTGCCAGAACGCGGCGCAGGCGCGTGCCTGTTCGGCGCGATGGGTGTCGAAATCCACGGTCAGCGCGCGCTCCAGCATGGTGGCGACGCTGTCGAGCAGAGATGCCTCGGTGTCGCCGCCTTCCGGGCGGCTGCAGGCATACGCGACGAATTTCTCCAGCATCACGCTGTCGCCCGGGCGCAAATCCGCCAGGTAATGCTGCTGCACGCCTTCGCTGTCGTCGACGATGGCGCGGGCGAAGGCCAGATTGCTTTGCTGCACGCGATGTCGCTGGCCGCACGCCAGGCGAATGTGGCTGTTCTGCGTGCGCTGGCAGATCGACGCCAGCGTGCGGTCGGCGTCGGCGGCGGTGATGCTCAGGCCACCCTTGATGCGCGTGCCGATGCGCGGATCATCGCCCTGCTCGGCGGCGCTGACGTCGGCGACGATGGCCGACTCCAGCGTCAGCGGGCCGCTGTAGTCGATCGAGGTGACGCGGTAGCGGATGCACAGCAGGTTGGGTGTCTGCAGGGGAACGACGCGTTCGGCCTGGATCTCGATCGTGGCGCCATTGGGGGAGCGCCAGCGCAGCGTGCGTTCCAGGCAGCCGGCGCGCAGATCCAGCGCCTGCTCGAACGCCAGCCATTCGCCTTCACGCAAATGAACCGGTGCATCACCGAGGCGCAGGCCGATGCGGATGCCGTCGGGCACCGGAATGCGCGTGTCAGTGCTGCGGGCAAAGCCTGGGAAGCGCTCGTGGTATTCGATCGGGGTGCGTTCCCACACGCCGGTGAGGAAGGTGCCCTGGGTAGGGCTGCTGTCTTCTTCCAAGCCGCCGCGTACGCCAAGGGTGCCATTGGCGAGGGCAAACAGGCTTTCCAGCTTGGCCAGTTCGTAGGCCAGCGGACGGCGTGCATGCACGACCCGCCAAGGGTCGGGGGATACCTGGTGCGCCGGCTCCATGGCTATGGCTTGTGCCTCGTTGCTGTGCACGCATTCTCCCCGTGGCATTTTCTAATTGGTCTTCTCAAGCGGCCGGGCTCGGCCGTGGTGGGCGAGCATACAGACCGAATGATATCGATATCAAGATATCGATATCATCGCTGCGACGCAGCATGGTGCGCTCGTGCGCGTGTCCAAAATGTCGTGGCAATTGGAGCTAAGCGCGCCCGTCCGGCACACTTGCCGCTGATGACATGAACCCGCCTGGGCCTACCTTTGTGAGGAAGAGGATCGCCGTTTGACGAAGGCCAAGAAAAAACAGCCTCTTGCGCAACGTCCCAGCCTCACCATGGCGGACCTGGCCGAGTTGGCGGGGGTATCCAAGATCACCGTGTCGCGGGCCTTGAGCGAAAGCCCGCTGGTCAATGCCGAAACCCGCGAGCGGGTGCAGGCCATGGCGCGCAAGCATGGCTACAAGTTGAACGTCAGCGCCCGCAATCTGCGCTTGCGCCGTAGCCATACGGTGGCGGTGATCGTGGAAATGAAGCCGTCGTCCGAGCGCACCATGTGGGATCCGTATCCCCTGTCATTGCTGGGCGGCATTTCGCAGGAGCTCACTTCCGCCGGCTACAGCGTGCTGCTGACGACTCGCCAGGGTTCTTCGCACGCATCGGTGCAGGCGGCGGATGGCCTGATTCTGCTCGGCCAAGGTGTGCATCAGGACGCTGTGCGCCTGTACGACAAGCTCGGTTTGCCGATGGTGGTGTGGGGCGCGGCCGGCGAGGGTGGCGATAGCCATGTCGTCGTCGGCAGCGACAATCGCCAGGGCGGCATCATTGCGGCCGAGCGTTTTCTTTCCATCGGGCGCCGGCATCCGGTGTTCATCGGCAATCCCGATCACCCTGAAATGTCGCAGCGCCTGTTCGGCTTCGTCGACGAGCTGGCGCGGCATGGCATCAAGCCACTGCTGCTGCGCAGGGCCGACTTCACCCTGGAATCGGGCATCGACGCGATACGTTCGCTGTCGGCGCGCAAAGTGCGCTTCGATTCCATTTTTGCCTGCAGCGACTTGCTGGCGATGGGCGCCATCCGTGCGTTGGTCGAGCTCGGGCAATCGGTGCCGAACGATGTTTCCGTCATCGGCTACGACGACACGCCCTTGGGCGCGAGCTTCCTGCCGCCGCTAAGCAGCGTGCGGCAGAACTGGCAGGAAGGCGGCGTGCTGCTTGCGCGCAAAGTCCTGGCGATGATTCATGGGCAGCCGGTGCAATCGCAGATGATGGCGACGACGTTGGTGGTGAGGTCGACTTAAGAAAAGCTGGCGATGGCAATTCGTAGGCTGGGTTAGCGCAGCGTAACCCAGCAATGCTGCGTGGAAATGCTGGGTTACGCTGCGCTAACCCAGCCTACGTTTGCGGTTTATCGAATGGTGCCCTGACGCGCCTGCCCAACCGTCGGCGATAGCTTCATTTACTTCTTCAGTGGTGCCTAATCTTTTTGATTTGCCTGCAAGCATGCCGATAAATGAATCAATGGTTCCGGTCGTTCGGGCTCTCATTTCGACGCGACCATTAGGCAGCAAATTCAGCTCCATATTTTCCCCGGGGTTGATGCCCAGATGCTGCAGAACATTTTTTGGTAGGGTCACTCGGCCGCGTGAGCTGACGGTGAGAATGATCATGATGACAGTTTTTTAGATTGCGTTAGCACAGCATAATTCAACGCTTGACGTGGCTACACCGCAGGCTCAATCCGCACCGGCGGCGTCAACACCAACCGAAAGCAGCTGCCGCCACCCGCCACACGCACGTACTCAAGTACCGCCTGGTTCGCTTCCGCCATCTGCCGCGCGAGATAAAGCCCGAGCCCAGTGCCGTACTCATGCGTGGTGTAGAACGGCTCGAAAATCTGCGCCGCCACTTTCGGCGCAATGCCGGGGCCGCGATCGATCACTTCCATGATCGGCACGCCGTGCTCGCCATGGCGCACCACCACCAGCACGCGTGCCGGCTCCCCGGGCATGCGGCCATAACGCAAAGCGTTCTGCACCAGATTCCACACCACCTGATGCAATTGCTGCGGGTCGGCCACCGCGACGACTGGCTGTGCGCTGTTGTCGATCACGCGCAATGAATCGTTGCCGATGTCGTTGCCTTGCTTGTATTCATCGACGAAGCCGTGCGCCCAATCGCCGAGGTTGAGCGTTTCGGGACGCGAGCGCTCGCGCCGCGACAACTGCAGGATGTTCTCGATGATGTCGTTGAGGCGGCTGCAGTGGTTGTTGATGATCTCCACCATGCGCAGATCGGTGGCGCTCATTTCATTCGATTCGGCCAACAGCTGCGCGGAGTAGCGGATGGCTGCCAGCGGATTGCGGATTTCGTGCGCAATCGAGGCGGAAAGGCGGCCGAGCGAACCGAGCGTAAGTTCTTCCGCGCGGCGCGAGACCAGCGAGGTGTCGTCCAGAAAGATCAGCACCAGCGAATCGTCGTTCGGCGCGAGGCGGCTGAAGCGCGGCACCACTTCCGGCATGCCGTCGGCGAGCTGGGTGGCGGTTTCGTCCAGCTTGCCCGAGGTGATCCAGTGATACAGGCGGCGTGAGAGCTCTGGCGCGACGCGACCTAGGTCGCGTTGATCCGACGAAGGATTGCCCAGCAACATCCACGCCGATTCGTTGATTTGATGGATGCGGTTGGCGTCGTCCACCAACATCACGCCAGTCTTCATGCGGCGAATGATGAGCTCGTTGACCTGCGCCAGGTTGACCAGGTCAATGCTGCGCTGTTCGGCCAAGGCTTCGCTGGCGCGCAACTGGCGGCCGAGCACGTTACACAGCACCACGATCGCGAAATAGGCCATGCCGAACAGGCCCGATTCCAGAAAATCGCGATCGTCGACCGAGGCGGGGTGCGGCAGCGCAAACAGGGTACGCCCCAACACGCCCAGCGTGGCGAAGGCGGCGAGAAACAGCGCCAGCCTCAGTGGCAACAACAGCGCACCGGCGGCGAGATTGACGGCCAGCATCATGGCGATGCCGATGCGCGCATCGTTCATGGCGGCGATCGCCAGCACGGCCGCAACGATATCCACCAGCAGCGTGCCCAGGACGCCCAGCCAGCCCAGCGCCTTGGTGAGATGGGTGATGGAAATCACCGCCAGGGCGAACAGCAGGTAGCCGGCGGCGACCAGGCGCGCCAGGTCGACGTTGTTCAGATGCGGCCAGCCCATCCCGCTGGGGGTGAAGGCGAGGCCGACGTAGACCAGCGCTTGCGCCAGCCGGAAGTAATTCAGAAACAGCAGCTCGTGGCGGGTGGTCGTGCTGTTGGGCGAATCGACGATCGCGCGGCTGGACACGGTTGGCTCACTCACGAGGCGAAGTGGTAGTAGTTGCCACCCCCTCTCCCCTCCGGGGAGAGGGCTGGGGTGAGGGGCGAATCTTGCGGCAGAACAACATCGAAGCGGACTTCGATGTAGCACTTTCGCAAGATTGTCCCCCTCACCTCAATCCTCCGCTCGCTTCATCAGTAACGCAAGATTGGCCCCTCATCCCAACCTTCTCCCCGGAAGGGAGAAGGGGCAAACGCAAAGAGCCATTCCTTACGGCCCCTTTCCATCCCCCGCCGCTTCCGCGAAAATACCGGGCCGTATTGCGCGGTTTTCCCCATGTCGAGGCATGGCCACGGCGCACTGCACGCGCCGGTAGTGCGTAACACCGCCGTCCGTTCTCCCAAGCCTGTGCTGTGGCTACCGCGCAGGCTCGATCCTTCCCCATTCACTCGAGGTAGCGAATGAATTTCCACGAGTACCAGGCCAAAGAGCTGTTCGCGCAGTACGGCATTGCCGTGCCGCCGGGCAAAGTCGCCAACTCCCCCGACGCCGCCGTCGATGCCGCCAAGCACCTGGGTGGCACCCAATGGATGGTCAAGGCCCAGATCCACGCAGGTGGCCGCGGCAAGGCCGGTGGCGTCAAGTTCTGCAAGAGCCTGGATGACGTCCACGCCGCCGCCAAGGGCATGCTGGGCAAGAACATGGAAACCTACCAGTCCGCCGGCCGTGCGCTGCCGGTGAACCTGGTGCTGGTGACCGATGCCACCAACATCGCCAAGGAGCTGTACCTGTCGATCCTGGTCGACCGCGACAGCAAGGCCGTCACCTTCATCGCTTCCAAGCACGGCGGCGTGGACATCGAACAGGTGGCCCGCGAAACGCCGGACGACATCCACACCATCGTGGTGGATTTCGTCGAAGGCCTGCAGCCCTACCAGTGCCGCCAGCTCGGCTTTGCGATGGACTTGAACCCCAAGCAGGTCACGCAGCTCACCAAGATCATGCTGGGCCTGTACAAGCTGTTCAACGAGAAAGACCTGTCGCTGGTTGAGCTGAACCCGCTCGCCATTCTCGAAGACGGCAACCTCGCCGCGCTCGACGGCAAGGTCAATTCCGACGACAACGCCGAGTTCCGCCATCCGGACCTGGCCAAGATGCGCGACCTCACGCAGGAAGACGCCGCCGAAGCGGCCGCCGTGCAGCACAACCTCAACTACGTGACCATGGACGGCAACATCGGCTGCATGGTCAACGGCGCAGGCCTGGCCATGGCCACCATGGACGTGATCAAGCTGGCGGGCGGCGAGCCGGCCAACTTCCTCGACGTCGGCGGCGGCGCCACCAAGGAGCGCGTCACCGAGGCGTTCAAGCTGATCCTTTCCTCCGACAAGGTGCGCGCCATCCTGGTGAACATCTTCGGTGGCATCGTGCGCTGCGACCTGATCGCCGAAGGCATCATCGCCGCGGTGAAGGAAGTAGGCCTGAAGATTCCGGTGGTGGTGCGCCTGCAGGGCACCAACGTGGAGAAGGGCCGCGAACTGCTGGCCAACTCCGGCCTGGCGATCACGCCGGCTGACGATCTCAACGACGCGGCGAAGAAAGCCGTGGCTGCCGCGAAGTGAGGAGCGAGTAAACCATGAGCGTTTTGGTCAACAAGAACACCAAGGTGATCGTGCAGGGCTTCACCGGCCAGCAGGGCACCTTCCATGCCGAACAGGCGATCGACTACGGCACCAAGGTGGTCGGCGGCGTCACCCCGGGCAAGGGCGGCACCGAGCATATCGGTCTGCCGGTCTTCAACAGCGTGGCGGAAGCGGTGGATGAAACCGGTGCCGATGCATCCGTCATCTTCGTGCCGCCGCCGTTTGCGGCGGACTCCATCCTCGAAGCCATCGACGCCGGCGTGCGCGTGATCGTGACGATCACCGAAGGCATCCCCGTACTCGACATGCTGCGCGTGAAGAACGTGCTGGCACAACATCCGGAAACCGTGCTGATCGGGCCGAACTGCCCCGGCATCATCACTCCGGGCGAGTGCAAGATCGGCATCATGCCGGGTCACATCCACAAGCCGGGCAAGGTCGGCATCGTGTCGCGTTCCGGCACGCTCACGTACGAAGCCGTGTTCCAGACCACCAACGAAGGCCTGGGCCAGTCCACCTGTATCGGCATCGGCGGCGACCCGATCAACGGCTTGAACTTCATCGACTGCCTGAAGCTGTTCCAGGACGATCCGCAGACCGAAGGCATCATCATGGTCGGCGAAATCGGTGGCAGCGCGGAAGAAGAAGCCGCTGAGTTCATCGGCGAGTACGTCAAGAAGCCGGTGGTGTCGTTCATCGCGGGCGCATCGGCTCCGGCCGGCAAGCGCATGGGCCATGCCGGTGCGATCATCTCCGGCGGCAAGGGCACGGCGGCTGCCAAGTTCGCGGCGCTGGAGAAGGCGGGCGTCACCACGGTGAAGTCGCCGGCGGATCTCGGCAAGACGCTGGCTGGTTTGCTCAAGAAGTAATTGGCTTACGTTGCAGTAATCGAAAAAGGGCCGCGGCAACGCGGCCTTTTTCTTTGCTCGCTCGTAGGCTGGGATGCAATCCCAGCAAAACACACCACAAGCTGGGATTGCATCCCAGCCTACGTGCCGCACAAGTGAGTGGCAGCGGGAAGGGAATTGCATGGCGCATACCCTTGTCCGGCAACCAATCCACTACCATGTAGCGCCAGTCGAACCTGGATAAGCACTACATGGCCGTTCTTCGCCTGGCACTGGCCCAATACGATTTCCCCGTCGGCGCCGTCGCCGCCAATACCGCCAAAGTCCGTGAGCTGATGACGCGTGCGCGCGAAGGCGGGGCATCCTTGGCCGTCTTTCCGGAACTCACCATCAGCGGTTATCCACCCGAAGATCTGCTGTTGCGTCCCAGTTTTCTCGCTGCGTGCCAGGACGCCATGCAGGAGCTTGCCGCCGATACCAACGGGCTTGCCGCGATCGTCGGCTTTCCGCACAGCCTGGGCGAGGTCTACAACGCTGCGGCGTTGCTGCGTGGCGGCGAGATTGCGCAGATCACGCACAAGCAGATCCTGCCCAACTATGGCGTGTTCGATGACAAGCGCTATTTCCGTCCCGGCCGCACCAGCGCGGTAACGGTGATCGATGGGGTGCGCGTCGGCTACATCGTTTGCGAAGACGTCTGGCAGGCCGAGCCATCCGCCGCCGCCGCTGCCGCGGGGGCAGAACTGATCGTGGTGATCAACGCTTCGCCATGGGATGACGCCAAACAGACCGCGCGCGAAGAAGTATTGGTAGCGCGCGCGAAGGAAACCGGTTGCGCCTTCATCTATCTCAATCTGATCGGCGGCCAGGACGAAGTCGTCTATGACGGCGCCTCGCTGCTGGTGAACGGCGATGGCAGCATCGCGGCGCGGGCGCCCGCGTTTGTCGATGCGCTGTTGTGGGTGGATTTCGACGCACCCAGCCGCACGCTCTGCGCCCGTGATTGGCCGAGCGTCGATGACATCGCGCGCGAAGCCACGCTTTACGCCGCACTGGTGCGCGGTATTCGCGACTATATCGACAAGAACGGCTTCAGCGGCGTATTGCTCGGTCTTTCGGGTGGTATCGATTCGGCGCTCACCCTGGCGCTGGCGGTGGATGCACTCGGGCCCGATCGCGTTACGGCAGTGATGATGCCGATGCGCTACACCTCGCAGCTGTCGCTTGAGGGCGCGCGCGGACAGGCTGAGCGGCTGGGCGTGGAATATCACGTGATCAGCATCGAACCGATGTACGAAGCATTCATGGCGCAACTGACGCCCGTGTTTGCGGGCAAGAAACCGGACGTCACCGAGGAAAACCTGCAATCGCGCACTCGCGGCGTGACGCTGATGGCGCTCTCCAACAAGCACAGCCGTTTGCTGCTGGCCACCGGCAACAAGAGCGAGATGGCGGTGGGCTACGCCACGTTGTACGGTGACATGTGCGGGGCGTATGCGCCGCTGAAAGACGTCTACAAGACCGAGGTCTACCGGCTTTCGCGCTGGCGCAATCTGGACGAGCAGCGCCGGGAAGGTGCCGACGCATGGGTGATTCCACCCGCCGTGATCGAACGCCCACCTTCAGCCGAATTGCGCGACAACCAGACCGATCAGGATTCCTTGCCGCCTTACGATGAGCTCGATGCGATCCTTGCGCGCTTCATCGAAGAAGAACAATCGCAGGCGGAAATCATCGCGGCAGGTTATAACGAGACGACTGTGCATCGCGTGGTACGTCTGGTGCTGGTCAATGAATTCAAGCGGCGCCAATCGGCGCCTGGCCCGCGTGTTACGACGCGCGCATTCGGGCGTGAGCGGCGTTATCCCATTACGTCCGGCTGGAAATAACGCGCAATCTTCAACGCCGTCATTCCCGCTTTCGCGGGAATGACGGCCTGTGGGACTTTATGGCGCACAACAAAAAAGCCGGTGGCTGACGCACACCGGCTTTCTTATGAGAGCTTTTTGACTCAGTAATGACCCGAGAACGGAATCATCTTGCGGATCAGCGACGGCGAGTGCGGCCACTTCGGATCCTTCAAATACGGATGATCCGGATAGTTGAGCGCCAGCACCTGGTGCACCTGGTCGGCCTGCTGTTTCTGGCCCAGCGCCAGATAGCTGCGGCACATGATGGCCAATGCATCGCCGGCTTCCGGGGATTCCTGATAGTGCTCGATCACGTACTGCGCACGATCGGCCGAGGCCACATACGCTTTGTTGCGCAGGTAGAACTTGGCCACGTTGATTTCATACTGAGCCAGCACGTTGCGCAGGTAGATCATGCGCTGGCGCGCATCCGCCGCGTAGGCGCTATCGGGGAAGCGGCGGCTGAGTTCGGCGAAATCATCGAACGACTTCAAGTTATAGCCTTGGTCGCGACGCGTCTGCTTGCCGATTTCCTGGCTGCTGAAGGTGCGTTCGACGATACCGGAGGTGCGGTCGAAGTTGATCAGGCCGCGCAGATAATAGGCATAATCCACATGTGGATTGAGCGGGTTCGACTTGATGAAGCGGTTGACGGTGGAATAAGCGTCATCCGGCTTGTTGTTCTTGTATTGTGCGTAAGCCAGTTCGAGCTGGGCCTGCTCATTGAACGGGCCGGACGGGAAACGGGCGATCAGACGCTGGTACGCTTTCTCGGCTGCCGAGTAGTCGGCGTGGACCAGATCGGTATGGGCCTTGGCGTAAAGCTGCGGCAGCGGCAAGGTATCGAGCGGGTCACCCGTGTGACGGAACCACGAGCAGGCGCTCATCGTCAGTGCCAGGACGAGCACGATCAGTACTTTAAAGGCAGATGTCGGGGTGACCGGCAGCTTGGTTACGCGCATGAGGTAGGGGTTCAGATGTTTGAGCGAAAAGGGATCATAGCCGAAACCGGCGTCCGGCCGGGGAGTCAGGGATGAGAGGCTCCATCATTCGTCATGAGGCGGTCGTGCCCCTGTCAGCCGCAGGCCGCAGATTCGACCAGGCTTTGGCCGAGATGTTCCCGGACTACTCCCGTTCGCGCCTGACCACCTGGATCAAGGCCGGTGCCGTGACGCTGGACGGCGCGCCGGCCGCGCCGCGGCAGCTGCTGAAGGGTGGCGAGCATGTGCGGCTGGAGGCGGAACTGGAGACCGAGGTCACCAGCGCGCCTGAAGCCATCGACCTGGACATCGTCCACGAGGACGAACATCTGCTGGTGTTGAACAAGCCAGCCGGCCTGGTTGTGCATCCTGGCGCCGGCAACCCGGCCGGCACGTTGTTGAACGCGCTGCTGCACCACGCTCCGAAACTGGCCGAGCTGCCGCGCGCAGGCATCGTGCATCGCCTGGACAAGGACACCTCCGGTCTGATGGTCGTCGCCAAGACCCTGGCGACCCATACGGCCTTGGTCGACATGCTGTCCCGCCACGATGTCGAGCGCCAATACGAAGCCATCGTGCTAGGCACGCTGATCGCCGGCGGCACCGTCGATGCGCCCATCGGCCGCCATCACAGCGACCGCCTGCGCCAGGCCGTGCGCGACGAAGAAGACGGCAAACACGCCATCACGCACTACCGCCTGCGCGAGCGTTTCCGCTCCCATATGCTGATTCAATGCAATCTGGAAACCGGGCGCACGCACCAGATTCGCGTGCACATGGCGCACATCGGCCATCCGCTGGTCGGCGATCCGCTGTACGGCGGCAGCCTGAAACTGCCCAAGCGCGCCACGCCGGAATTGATAACGGCATTGCGCAGTTTTCGCCGTCAGGCGCTGCATGCGGAGCGCTTGTCGTTCGAACATCCCGTCACCGGCGAAACCATGTCGTTCGATGCAAAGCGCCCTGACGACATTGATGCACTGATCGCAACGATGCGTGACGATCTCGCGGTCAACGGCCCCAACGAGTAATCCCTGTGCCTTCCATGACCGATGCGTGGCTGTTTCCCGATTGGCCTGCACCTCGCGGTGTCCATGCGGCGGTCAGTACCTGCGATGGCCCCGGCGTTTCGCAACCACCGTTCGGTCGCTTCAATCTCGGTTTGCGCAGCGGTGAAGATGAGCAGATCGTGCACAGCAATCGCAGCGCCTTGCGCCAGTCGCTGGCCTTGCCGGCGGAGCCGCGCTGGTTGAAACAGGTGCACGGCACCACCGTGGCGGAGCTGGGTCCGCTGCCCAGTCCGCAGGAGCCGGAGGCCGATGCGGCGGTATCGCATCTGCCCGGTACCGTGCTGGCGATTCTCACGGCCGATTGCCTGCCGGTGCTGTTTTGCGCCGATGACGGTGGCACCATCGGTGCAGCGCACGCCGGGTGGCGCGGGCTTGCGGCTGGCGTGCTGGAAGACACCGTCGAGCAAATGCAGCGACCGGCGGCGAGCTTGCTGGCCTGGCTGGGACCATGCATTGGCGGCCCTTCGTATGAAGTGGGCGAAGAGGTGCGCAAGGCATTTCTTCAGCACGATGCCGCGGCGGCATCCGCCTTTGCGGCAACGCGCCCTGGCCATTGGTTGTGCGATCTGGCCGCGCTGGCCCGGCAGCGCCTTGCGGCCGCGGGCATCACACGAATCTATGGCGGCGGTTTCGACACGCGCACCGATGAGCGCTTTTATTCCTATCGGCGCGAAGGTGCACGCAGCGGACGTTTCGCCAGCTTGATCTGGCTCGAACAGTAGGTTGGGTTACCCCCGGATCAAGTCCGGGGTAACCCAACCTACGGCGGCTTAACGGGTTATCACCCACGCTTGAATCATTCCGCCCCGTCCGCATTTCCGAGGACAGTGGCGGCGCGTCCGCCAGAAACCTTTTTGGGGATACCTCTGATGCGAATGGACAAACTTACCTCGCGCTTCCAGCAGGCCTTGGCCGATGCGCAATCGCTGGCCGTGGGACGCGACCACAACATGCTCGAGCCGGTGCACATCATGGCCGCCTTGCTCGATCAGCAAGGCGGTTCGACCGCGCCGCTGCTGACGCAAGCACACGTCAACGTACCCACGTTTCGTCAACGTGTATTCGAATTGGTCGATCGCCTGCCGAAAGTGAGCGGGCAGGAAGGCAACATTCACGCCAGCAACGAACTGACGCGCCTGCTCAACCTTACTGACAAGCTCGCGCAACAGCGCGGCGATCAGTTCATCGCCAGTGAGCTGTTTGTGCTGGCTGCACTGGAAGACAAAGGCGAACTCGGCGCTGCGTTGAAAGCGGCCGGCGCCACCAAGGCCAACGTGGAAGCAGCGATCGAGAAGCTGCGTGGCGGCGAAAAAGTGCAGAGCGAAAACGCCGAAGACCAGCGCCAGGCGTTGGAAAAATACTGCATCGATCTCACCGCTCGCGCAGAGAGCGGCAAGCTCGATCCGGTGATTGGCCGCGATGAAGAAATCCGCCGCGTGATCCAGGTGCTGCAGCGGCGCACCAAGAACAATCCGGTGCTGATCGGTGAGCCCGGCGTGGGCAAGACCGCCATCGTCGAAGGCCTGGCCCAGCGCATCATCAAGAACGAGGTGCCCGAGGGCCTGCGTGACAAACGCGTGCTTTCATTGGACATGGGCGCACTGATCGCCGGCGCCAAATTCCGCGGTGAATTCGAAGAGCGCTTGAAGGCTGTGCTCAACGATCTGTCCAAGAACGAAGGCCAGATCATCCTGTTCATTGATGAGCTGCACACCATGGTCGGCGCCGGCAAGGCCGAAGGCGCGATGGATGCCGGCAACATGCTCAAGCCTGCGCTGGCGCGTGGCGAGTTGCACTGCATTGGCGCCACCACGCTGGACGAATACCGCAAATACATCGAGAAAGATGCCGCACTGGAACGCCGCTTCCAGAAAGTCTTCGTGGGCGAGCCGAGCGTGGAAGACACCATCGCCATCCTGCGCGGCCTGAAGGAACGCTACGCCATGCATCACGGCGTGGAAATCACCGATCCGGCCATCGTCGCTGCGGCCACGCTTTCGAACCGCTACATCACCGATCGTCAGTTGCCTGACAAGGCCATCGACCTGATCGACGAAGCCGCCTCGCGCATCCGCATGGAGATCGATTCCAAGCCCGAAGAGCTCGATCGCCTGGAGCGTCGCCTCATCCAGCTGAAGATCCAGCGCGAGATGTTGAAGAAGGAAACCGACGAAGCCTCCAAGAAGCGCCTCGCCGATCTGGACAGCGACATCGCCAAGCTGGAGCGCGAGTTCTCCGATCTCGACGAAGTGTGGAAGTCGGAAAAGGCCGCGCTGCAGGGCGCCACCAAGGTGAAGGAGCAAATCGAACAGGCGCGCGTGGAACTCGAAGCCGCACAACGCCGTCAGGACTACGCCAAGATGAGCGAGCTCCAATACGGCCGCCTGCCGGAACTGGAAAAGCAGCTTGCCGCCGCGCAGGCTGCTGAAAAGCAGGAATTCAAGCTGGTGCAGGATCGCGTGACGGAAGAAGAGATCGCCGAAGTCGTCTCACGTTGGACCGGCATTCCCGTCAGCAAGATGTTGGAAGGCGAGCGCGAAAAACTGCTGCACATGGAAGACTCGCTGCACAAGCGCGTCGTCGGTCAAGACGAGGCGGTGCGCGCCGTTTCCGATGCGATCCGCCGCGCGCGTGCAGGCTTGTCCGATCCCAATCGTCCGTACGGCTCGTTCCTGTTCCTCGGGCCCACCGGCGTGGGCAAGACGGAACTCTGCAAAGCACTGGCCGAATTCCTGTTCGACACGCAGGAAGCGATGGTGCGCATCGACATGAGCGAATTCATGGAGAAGCATTCCGTCGCCCGCCTGATCGGCGCGCCTCCGGGTTATGTGGGTTACGAGGAAGGTGGTTATCTCACCGAAGCGGTGCGTCGCCGTCCGTACAGCGTGATCCTGCTGGACGAAGTGGAGAAGGCGCATCCGGATGTGTTCAACGTGCTGCTGCAGGTGCTGGACGATGGCCGCCTCACCGATGGTCAGGGCCGTACCGTGGATTTCCGCAACACGGTAATCGTGATGACCTCCAACCTTGGCTCGCAGCTCATCCAAGAAAACGTCGGCGACAGCGAAGCCGATTACCTGCAAATGAAAGCCGCCGTGCTCGGCGTGGTGCAGGCGCACTTCCGTCCTGAATTCATCAATCGCCTGGATGAGCTGGTCGTGTTCCGCCCGCTGGAGAAAAAACAGATCCGCAAGATCGCGCTGATCCAGCTCACCTATCTGGAAAAGCGTTTGGCCGAACGCCAGCTCAAGCTGGAGATCGACGACAAGGCGCTGGATCTACTCGGCAATGTCGGTTTCGATCCGGTGTACGGCGCACGACCGCTCAAGCGGGCGATCCAACAGCAACTGGAAAATCCGCTGGCGAAGGAAATCCTGGAAGGACGCTTCCTGTCCGGCGACACCATCGCAGTGGCCGCGGAGGGCGGACACCTGGTGTTCCGCAAAGCCTGACAACCGTAGGACGGGGTGAGGCGTAGCCGAACCCCAACGTGGCCTTCAGGCATCCGGTGTGTTGGGGTTCGCGTTCCGCTCACCCCAACCTACGACACGTCAATCGGCAAGCAGCACATTGGTAAACGGCTTGCGGTTCTTCCACCGATAGCCATCGAAGTCGCGCGCATCCGTGGAAAGGATGCGGCCTTCGCCAACTTCCTCGGCGAGGACCACGAGCGACGCGTCGGCAAGATCCATCGGCAGATTCGCATAACGCTGCATCAGCGTTTCGATCCGATGCAGCGCGCTGTCGGGCAGATCGGCGACGGTGGCCGCGCCGCGTGCGATATCGCGCGCAAAGACCACAGCCTGCGCTGGATGCACGCGATGCGCGAGGAGATGCACCACCTCAGTCAGCACCGGCCAGGTGGTGATGAAACCTTCCGTTGAATATTTCTTTGCCGCGCGCACGGCGCGTTCGTGGTGGCGATCGCGGCGGTTACCCAGCGCGATCCAGAAACCGGAATCGGCGAGAATCATCGCGCGCTGCCTTTGCGCCGCCCGCCTCGCTGGGGTGTTTTCTTCGCCGCATAGGTGGTTTTCGGCTCATTGACGGTGGAGGGAAATTTCTCCTCAAGCGCCGTGGCCAGATAGTTCTTATAGTCGCTCGACAGATCGGCCGATGCATCGAAGCCGCCGATATAGCCGGAAGCCTGCATAAGCTCGAAGGCGTTCGGACGCGCTTTGGCATGCCGTGCGTAATACTCGCGCAACGCATCGCGCAGCAGATCGGAGGCGCTGAGGCCGCCTTCGCCTTGCGTCAATTCGATGAAGCGCTGTGCGTCTTCGCCGGTGAGGCGCGCATTGATGCGGATGGATGCGGGGTTCATGCGGGTGCCCGGAATATCGGTTGTCATAACCGTATGACAATGCGGCCAGGATTGCAACCGGAAGGCTAAATCCAGGCGTGGTGGAGCGTGGCTCGATACATCCGATGCACAAGGTGATGAAGCCAACATCATCTGCATCCTCGCTATGTGTTGTCGTGATGCGCTGCGGGCATGTCGACATCGCCACGCACGTTGCGAGAATCGTCACATCGATAGGACCCACAACTTCAACATCAGGCGCAGCAGACGTGAGAGGCAGTGATCAGTCGCTCGCCTCGCCAGTGGCGGATTGTGCATGCGGCTTGCACACGCTGCTGCATGTAAAAAAAATCCCGGCTCTTGGGCCGGGATTTTTCATGCATGCATCGCATGTAGTGCTTGGCAGTGGGCTTGTTGGGTCACCAGTGATAGATCACTTTGGTGTAATAGTAGCGCCCATTGAAGCCGGCGGGTGAAAAATTTGAATACGGGATCGTTCCGTTCACATTGTTCGCCGCGATGGTCTTGTCCGGATAACTGTTGGTGGCGTTGTTGACGCCCAGCGTAAACGTCCAATCATCCAGGTTGTAGCTGCCCGCCAGATCCAACACCCATTGCGGGCTATACGTCTGGTTGAGCAGGTACGAACTGTTGCTGTACGAGGTGAAGTTGCCGTAGCGGGTGAGGTTGCCGTTGAACACCCAGTGACCCAGCGTGTAGTTCTCGTTGAGGATCAGCTTGCTGCGTGGCGTGGAGTCGGCCAGCAAACCCTTGATGTCGCGGTTGGTCACGCGCTGCAACTGCAAGCCCAATGCATCCAGCTGCGCGGGATTGGGTGCAACGTGCGTCACCCGCGTGCGGTTGTAGTTGTAGCTGAGCGTGCTGTCCAGCACGCCGCCGCCCAGGTTGGCGCGATAGCTGCCGACCAGATCGCCACCCTGGGTGCGCGTGTTCACCGCGTTGGTGAAGTACTGCGCCGAGCTGTAGGCCACGTTGGTGATGCCGTTGGCAGCGAGATAGTCCACCACGACCGGCCGGTTGAGACCGCTCAGCGTGCTGGAAAGCACGATGCGGTTATAGATGTTGATCTGGTAGAGATCGAACGTCAGCGTCAGCGGATCGATTGGGTTGAACACTGCACCCACGGTGTAGTTGTGCGAACGTTCCGGCCGCAACGCTTGCGCGCCAAGCAACTGCGCCACGGGATTGCTCACCGGCAACAAGCCGGTTTGATAGATGCCCGGTGCAATGCCGGGGCCAGCGCTGCTCGGCGTGAGATAGGCCGAACCGATCTGCGAATAGTCTTCCTGGGCCAGCGACGGCGCACGGAAGCCGCTGGATACACTTGCGCGCAAGGCAAAGCGATCGGTGAAGTCATAGCGGCTGGCCAACGCGCCGGAGACTGTATTGCCGAAGTCGTTGTAATCCTCGTGCCGCACTGCGAACGAGGTGCCGAGCTTGTCGGTAAGGTTGGTTTCCAGGCTGACGTACTGCGCAACGTCGCTGCGGCTCCACGAACCCACGTTCACCGGGCTGTAGCCACCGAAGCCTTGTGCACCGCCGGTCACACCCGAGGTGCCCACGTAGTAGGAAGCCGGATCGCCCGCTTTGATCTGATAGGTATTGCGCTGATATTCGCCACCGAACGCCACTGTGACCGGATTGGGCAGCCAGCCGACGTTGAAATCCTTGGCGATATCCACGTCCACCAATTGCTGCGCAGTGGAGACGATGCCGTCGAAGAAGCGCGTTGGCGTATAGCCGAAGTCGTGCAGGAAGGCGTAGTTCGCGGTGTGGATGGTATCGAGCGAGACGCGGTTGCCGCCGTAGTTGGCACTTACATCCCAACGCCAGCCGCCGCTGGTGGTGCCGCGCACGCCGGCGACGAATTGCTGGTCGGTGCTGCGCGATTCCAGCAGCGGCTGATAGCCACCCGGATAAAGCGCGCGCAGTTGCGCTCGGACTGCGGACGGGTATCCGAACGGATTGCGGTACAGCTCATCGGAAATGCCATTGCGGAAGTGATAGCTGCCGAAGGCGTAGAACTGGATGTTGTGGGTGATGTCGTACTGCGAATTGAAGAACAGGTTGTGCTCGCTGACGGTGGGATCGCCAAACACCTGCTTCTCACCCAGTTGCGGATAACGGATGTCGACACCGCCGTGGTTGGTCGGATCCTGGTGGCCATTATCCAGCGTAAAACGCAGCCAGCCCTTGTCGCCGTTCAACGGAATGCCGAAGTTGACCGAACCTTGCCACTGCTTGCCGCCACCACGCTGGTAGCGGCCCGCGTCCAGTTCGGCCGAACCACCTTGCGCGCCGTGCTTCAGGATGATGTTGATCACGCCCGCGATGGCATCGGAGCCGTACTGCGCGGACGCGCCATCGCGCAGCACTTCGATATGGTCGATCGCGGCAAGCGGAATGGTGTTGAGATCCACCGGCGCCGATCCGCGGCCGATGGTGCCATCCACATTCACCATCGAGCCGCTGTGCCAGCGCTTGCCATCGACCAGCACCAGCACTTCATCCGGTGCGAGACCACGCAAGGTAGCGGGGCGCTGCGAATCGGTCGCATCGGTGGCGGCAGGGCGGGGGAAATTCAACGAGGGAATCAATCGCGCCAATGCGGTGGAAAGCTCGGTGGTGCCGGTGCCTTGCAAGGCCGAAGCAGGCACCACGTCGATCGGTGACAGTGAGCTGCTGTCGGTGCGGTTCTGCGCGCGCGTGCCGGTGACAATCACGGCCTGCAGGTTTTTCGCATTGCCGGTCGAAGAGGTATTGATGTCTTGCGCCGTCGCAGTGGAAGCCAGCGCGAGCAGGATGGAGGCAGTAAGCAACATGCTCGCGTTCTTGGCCGAGCCGTTCTGTGGAGACCTGGCCTGATGCGACCGGTTATTGTTGTGAGTCATTGCGGATGATTCCCCTAGGCGTTGTCGTTGCTGCGCAGCAGCAAATGGCAGATTAATGACAATGCGGTTGAGCGGCAACGGATCGTTGGGCGTCTAAAAGTCCAAATGGAAATATCCAGGTTGGACATGTGCTTATCCGTACCGCGACGCCTGTTCTCCCCATCGCAAGCATCGTTACGGTCTCGTGTAGAAGGCGTATACCAAGGGCGCGTAACCCTCCCTATGCACGCCGGGTGCCGCGCTCTAAGATGCTGCGGCCTGAGGTGACTGCCGGTTATGCCGGCAGTTGAAACGGGAATCCGGTGCGCCGCCTGCGCGGCCAAGCCGGAGCTGCCCCCGCAACGGTAGGCGAGCAACGCGATTCGCACATGGCCACTGTGCTTGCACGGGAAGGCGCGGATCGGAAGGTAAGCCCTTCGCTCGCAAGCCCGGAGACCGGCCACAGGTTGAAACCGTACAGGCGGAGGGCCATGTCGGGCCGCTGCGCGAGTACCGGTACCGTTGTCTTCCTCCTTATTAATGAATGCCTGGCTGCGATGCCGGGCGAATGGAGGGAGTTGTGAGCGATCCATCATCACGCGACACGATGACGCCGGAAGAGCGCTATCGCGAACGCATGCAGCGCAAGAAAGAACTGGTCGATCGCAAGATCGCTCGCGCCACCATCGATCGCGGTGTGCTGGTGGTGAACACCGGTAACGGCAAGGGCAAAAGCTCGTCCGGCTTCGGCATGCTGGCACGCTCCCTGGGCCATGGCTTCAAGTGCGGCGTGGTGCAATTCATCAAGGGCACCTTTTCCACCGGCGAGGAAGCCTTCTTTCGCCATTTCGGCGGCGACCAGCTCGACTACCACGTGATGGGCGAAGGCTTTACCTGGGAAACTCAGGACAAGGCACGCGATATAGCAGCAGCGCAAGCGGCGTGGAAGATCGCCGCAGGCATGCTGGCCGACCCCGCGTACGACTTCGTGCTGCTGGACGAACTCAATATCGCCTTGGTGAAGCAATACGTGCAGCTTGAGCAGGTACTGGAAGCGGTTGCCGTGCGTCCACCGCGTCAGCACGTGGTCATCACCGGACGCGGTGCGCCGGATGGTTTGATTGCCGTGGCCGATACGGTGACCGAGATGCGCGTGGTGAAGCACGCCTTCGATAACGGCATCAAGGCGCAGAAGGGCATCGAATTGTGAGCATCCGCCGCTGCCCTGCGTTGTTGGTTTCGGCCCCCGCGTCCGGACAGGGCAAGACGTCGGTGACCTCCGCGCTGGCGCGCTGGCATACGCAGCAAGGTCGACGCGTGCGCGTGTTCAAGACCGGGCCGGATTTTCTCGATCCGATGGTGCTGGCGCGAGCCGCCGGTACACCGGCGTACCAGCTCGATTTGTGGATGTGCGGCGAAGCGGACGTGCGCGCGCGTTTGTTCGAAGCCGCTGGCGACGCGGACCTGATTCTGGTGGAAGGCGTGATGGGCTTGTTCGACGGCGCGCCTTCCAGTGCTGATCTTGCGCAGCAACTGGGCTTGCCGGTGCTGGCCGTGATCGATGGTTCGGCGATGGCGCAGACCTTTGGCGCGCTTGCCTGCGGGTTGGCAACGTACCGCGAAGGATTGTCGATGTACGGCGTGGCAGCCAATCGCATTGGCAGTGCGTATCACGCGCAACTGTTGCAGGAGAGCCTGCCGTCATCGTTGCATTGGCTGGGTGCATTGCCGCGCGATGATCAGCTTTCCTTGCCGGAACGGCATCTTGGCCTGATTTCCGCCAGCGAGCTTGCCGACATCGATGCACGCCTCGATGGTCTGGCTGCCGCATGGGCGCAGCATGCCGCTACCGCATTGCCGCCACCTGTCACGTTCGAATCGCCAACGGTAGAGGCCGTTCCGCCGTTGTTGCAGGGCCAGCGCATTGCAGTGGCGCGCGATGATGCGTTTTGTTTCCTCTATCCGGCGAACCTGGATTTGCTGCGCGCGGCGGGTGCGGAGCTGCGTTTCTTCTCGCCCATCGCCGGCGATGCGTTGCCTGAGTGCGATGCGGTGTGGCTGCCGGGCGGATATCCGGAACTGCATCTGCAAGCGTTATCGCAGCGGCACGATCTGCATGCCGCCTTGCGTGCGCATCGCGATGCCGGCAAGCCGATGCTGGCCGAATGCGGCGGTTTGTTGTTTGCGCTGGATGCGTTGGCGGATCGGGATGGGCAATCCGCCAGCATGGCTGGCTTGTTGCGCGGACATGCGGCAATACAGCCACGCTTGGCGGCATTGGGCTTGCAAGGTGCCACATTGCCCGAGGGCGAGTTGCGCGGGCATACCTTCCATTACGCCCAGGCGTCCATCGACGCGCAGCCGCTTGCTTATGCGTTCAACCCGAACAAAGGACCTTGCAAGGAAGCGGTGTATCGGGATCAGCGGCTTACGGCCAGCTTCGTGCACTTCTACTTTTCATCGAATCCGTTAGCGGCCTTGCGGTTGTTCTTGCCATGAAAATGACGAACGGCGCGCAACCCGTAGGCTGGGATGAAATCCCAGCATCAGATGCCAGGAGCATGCTGGGATTTCATCACAGCCTACAGAGCCATCCAGAAGGCGGGATACGGCCATGAGTACGGCGTTGGCGATGCTCGCCGCTATCTTGCTGGATCGCCTGCTGGGCGAACCGCGCCATTGGCATCCGCTGGTGATCTTCGGCCGCATGGCGAATCGCATCGAACAACACCTGCATGCCGATCGACGCGTGAATGGCGTACTCGCCTGGTCGTTGGCCGTGCTGCCGTGCGTGGCGTTATTGGCACTTATCCAACGCTATGCACCCACATCGCTCGCGTGGTGCATAGCGGTGATCGTGCTGTATGGCGCGCTGGGTTTGCGCAGTCTCGGCGAGCATGCGCAACCGGTGGCGCACGCGCTTGCGGCGGGTGAACTGGATGCTGCGCGCAGCGCGGTCGGCCGTATGGTCAGCCGTGATACGCAACCGCTGGATGCCAGCCAGCTTGCCGCGGCGGCCACCGAGTCGGTGCTGGAAAACGGCAACGATGCTGTCTTCGGCGCGCTGTTCTGGTTCGCCATCCTGGGCGCGCCTGGTGCTTTGCTCTATCGCCTGGCCAACACTTTGGACGCCATGTGGGGTTATCGCACCGCGCGCTATGAACGCTTCGGTTGGGCAGCGGCGCGTATCGATGATGTGTTGAACTTCATCCCTGCGCGGTTTACGGCTTTTACGTATGCCTTGTGTGGACATTTCGAAGCGGCGTTGCGTTGTTGGCGTACTCAGGCGCCGCAATGGGACAGCCCCAATGCCGGGCCCGTCATGGCGGCTGGTGCTGGTGCTTTGGGGGTGAAGCTTGGCGGTGCGGCGCCTTATGACGGTGTGTGGGAGGCGCGTCCCCAACTCGGCGAAGGCACTGCGCCCGATGCCGATGCCATCCATCGCGCATTGCGGCTGCTGCATCGTGGTGTCGTGCTCTGGCTTGCTGTGGCTTCGTTGCTGGCAGTGGTGACGCAAGGAGGCTTGCATGCTTGAGCATGGTGGCCGTTTGCGGCGTGCGGCGCAGACCTACGGCATCCCGCTGGAACACTGGCTGGATCTGTCGACCGGCATCAGTCCGTTTGGATGGCCGGTGCCGGATATTCCCTCCTCGGCGTGGCAGCGCTTGCCCGAGGACGATGATGGTCTCGTTGAAGCGGCCTGCGCGTACTACGAAGCACCACACCTCTTGCCGGTGGCAGGCTCGCAAGCGGCTATTCAAGCATTGCCGTTGCTGCGGCCAGTATCGCGTGTCGGCATCATCGCGCCGGGTTACACAGAGCACGCGCATGCTTGGCGTCGAGCTGGCCATCATGTGGCAACAGAATCCGCGGATGCGTTGCTGGCAAACGTGGCTGCATGGGATGTGTTGGTGCTGATCCATCCGAATAATCCTGGCGGCGAGCGCTTCGACCCTGCAAAGCTGCTGCAGATCCATGGCGAGCTGGCATCACGCGGTGGCTGGCTCGTTATTGATGAAGCCTTTATGGATGTCACGCCAGAGGCAAGCGTGTGCCGTTATACGGATCGCGAAGGTCTGGTGGTGCTGCGCTCGGTAGGCAAGTTTTTTGGACTGGCCGGCGCGCGTGCCGGTTTCGTGTGTGCAGCACGCGCGTTGCTTGAGGTGTTGCAGGAACAACTGGGGCCGTGGACCTTGAGCGGACCTGCGCGCCATGCATTGCGGCATGCATTGGCCGATTACGCCTGGCAAGCACACGCACGCGTACACCTGCTGGAAACCAGCGAACGTCTGCGTGCGTTGCTTGCGCGACATGGTTGCGCACCTGCCGCAGGCTGCGGCTTGTTCCAATGGTGTCGTCATGATGACGCGGCGCAGATATACCGTGCGCTCGCGGCGCGCGGCATTCTCACCCGCCTGTTCGATGCGCCTCCCAGTTTGCGTTTCGGATTGCCGCCGGACGAGATCGCTTTCGCGCGTCTCGATCAGGCGCTGGCGGAGGTACTGTCATGACCGCGCGCGTGCTGATGGTGCAAGGCTGTACTTCCGATGCCGGCAAGAGCACGCTGGTGGCGGCGCTGTGCCGATGGGCGCATCGGCGCGGCGTGCGGGTTGCGCCATTCAAGCCGCAGAACATGGCCTTGAATTCAGCGGTCACCGTGGATGGTGGCGAGATCGGTCGCGCACAAGCGGTGCAGGCGCAGGCGTGTGGGTTGGAGCCGAGCATCGATTTCAATCCCGTGTTGTTGAAGCCGAATAGTGACGTAGGCGCGCAGGTGATCGTGCACGGTCATCCGGTGGCAAACATGGATGCGCGCGACTACCACGAATACAAACGTCGAGCGTTTGATGCCGTCATGGCCTCGCATAAACGCTTGCTGGGTGCCTACGATGCCGTGATCGTCGAAGGCGCAGGCAGCCCGGCCGAAATCAATCTGCGCGATCGCGATATCGCCAACATGGGTTACGCGGAGGCCGTGGATTGCCCGGTGATCCTGATTGCCGATATCGATCGCGGCGGCGTGTTCGCCCATCTCGTCGGTACGCTGGCCTTGCTTTCGCCGAGCGAGCGCGCACGCGTGGTCGGCTTTGTGATCAATCGCTTTCGCGGCGACATCGCGCTGTTGCAGCCAGGGCTGGATTGGCTGGAGCGCGAGACCGGCAAGCCGGTGCTGGGCGTGCTGCCGTATCTGCATGGCCTGCATGTGGAAGCGGAAGATGCGCTGCCGCGCGAGCGCATGGATAAATCGGCCAAAGCGTTGCGCGTTGCCGTGCCGGCCTTGCCGCGCATCAGCAATCACACGGATTTCGATGCGCTGCGTGCGCATCCTGATGTCGATCTCCATGTCGTTGGACCGGGCGAGGCTATCCCGGCCTGCGATCTGATCATTCTGCCGGGCTCCAAATCCACGCGTGCCGATCTGGCTTGGCTGCGCACCCAAGCATGGGATGTGGCGATGGCGCGACATCTGCGTTATGGCGGCAAGGTGCTTGGCATCTGCGGCGGCCTGCAGATGCTGGGGCACGCCGTGCACGACCCGCAGGGTATCGAAGGCGAGGCCGGCTCCAGTGAGGGGCTAGGCTGGCTGGATCTGGAAACCACGCTGGAATCGCGAAAACAGCTGCATCGCGTGCATGGCAGCCTGGCCTTCGCTGAGGCCAGCGTGCAGGGTTATGAAATCCATTGCGGCATCAGCCGTGGCGCGGCGCTGGCAAATCCGTTCGCGCGCCTGGATGATGGCCGTTGCGATGGTGCGCTATCGAAGGATGGCCAAGTGATGGGCAGCTACCTGCACGGTTTGTTCGATGATCCGCAAGCGTTGTCCGCTGTGTTGCGGTGGGCGGGGTTGCGCGAGGCGTCTGTGGTAGATGTGCGTGCGTTGCGTGAAGCGAGTCTTGAACGCCTGGCGGATGCGGTGGAAACGCATTTGAATGTGGCGTGTTTGCAGCAATGGTTGGGCGTGGATTCCTTATGTCCAGAAAGATAATGCAGAAGCTTGCCTCATCCCCGTCGCCCCGGCGAAGGCCGGGGCCCAGCGACTTTATGCGCGCCCAATCAAGCCACTGGGCCCCGGCCTTCGCCGGGGCGACGAAAACATGCGCACACTGATCCTCGGCGGCGCCCGTTCCGGCAAAAGCGCACTCGCCGAGCGACTGGCCAGCGAAAGCGCGCGCGATGTGGTCTATATCGCCACCGCCAAAGCAGGCGATGCGGAAATGGCAGCGCGCATCGCCCATCACCGCGCACGCCGACCGCAACAATGGTTGTGCGTGGAAGAGCCGATTCGACTCGCCGACGTGCTATGCGAACACGCACGCGAGCATCGTTGCGTCCTGGTCGATTGCCTTACGCTATGGCTCAGCAATTTACTCGGCGATGCCGATGAGAATGCCTTCGAACGCGAACGCACACGTCTTCTGGATGCGTTGCCCAGCTTGCCCGGCGACGTGCTGATGGTCAGCAACGAAGTCGGCCTCGGCGTCGTGCCGCTGGGCGAATTGACGCGCCGCTTCGTCGACGAAGCAGGACGCCTGCATCAAGCCATCGCCACAGTTAGCGAACGCGTCGTGTTCGTTGCTGCCGGTTTACCTCTTGTCCTCAAAGGAACCTTGCCATGAGCCTTGATTGGCTTTCTTCACCTTGCATGCAGCCCGACGCCGCATCCGCGGAAGCGGCGCGTGCGCATCAGCTGCAATTGACCAAGCCGCCCGGTTCTCTCGGGATATTGGAAGCGGCAGCAGTCCAGTTGGCATCGTTGCAGCGCTCGGAGCAACCGGCGGTGGACTGTGTGTGGATCAGTGTGTTCGCGGCCGATCATGGTGTGGCGGCGGAAGGCGTTTCAGCCTTCCCGCAAGTCGTCACCGGCGAGATGGTGCGCAACTTCGCTACCGGTGGCGCGGCCATCAGCGTGCTGGCGCGCAACCTGGATGCGAAGCTGGATGTGGTGAACCTGGGTACTGTGAATGATCCGGGCGATATCCCTGGTGTGCGTCGCGCGGTCATCGCGCCATCCACGGCGAATTTCTGCCTGGAGCCGGCGATGAGCAATGCACAACTGGAGGCAGCGCTTGCTGCGGGTGCCGATAGTGTGAGTGAAGCGCAAAAGGCTGGCGCGCAGTTGTTTATTGGCGGGGAAATGGGCATCGCCAACACCACCTCTGCCGCCGCATTGGCGAGTGCCTTACTGGATGAACCGCCATCCACCCTGGCGGGTGCGGGTACCGGACTCAACGCCGCAGGTATCAAGCACAAAGTGAGCGTGCTCGAACGTGCCTTGGCGCTGCATGCCGCCGTCAACACACCGCTGGAACAATTGCGTTGCCTTGGCGGTTTTGAAATCGCCGCGCTGGTGGGTGCTTATGTGGCCGCCGCGCAGGCGGGCATCCCGGTGCTGGTGGATGGTTTTATCAGTACCACTGCCGCGCTGGCGGCGGTGATGATTCAGCCGGATGTGCGTCCATGGCTATTGTTCTCCCATCGTTCGAAAGAGCATGGCCACGCGAAGCTGTTGTCGACGCTGCAAGCCGAACCGCTGATCGATCTGGGACTTCGCTTGGGCGAGGCGAGTGGCGCTGCGATCGCCGTTCCGTTGTTGCGTCTTGCCTGCGCTTTGCATAACGGCATGGCGACGTTTGAGCAAGCCGGTGTATCCAATGTCGATTGAGTTGCTGCGGCATGGCGATACCGCGCAACGCAGTTATCGCGGCCAGCTCGATGATCCACTCAGCGAACTGGGCTGGTCGCAGTTGCGTGCAGCGGTGCAAGGGCGTGAGTGGGATGGCATCGTTTCCTCATCGCTGCAGCGCTGTGCAGCGTTTGCGCGGGAACTGTCACAGGCGCGCGGCTTGCCGCTGCGCATCGATGCGCGGCTTGCCGAATATCATTTCGGTGCATGGCAGGGCGTGCCGATCGAACGTATTGCGGAAGAGCAGGGCGATGCGCTGGCGCAGTTTTGGGCTGACCCGGTAAAGCATCCGCCGCCGGGCGCGGAAACCTTCGCCGCGTTTCGTGATCGCTTGTGTGCGGCGCTTGATGACATCGCGCTGGAAGCGGGTACACGACGCGTGCTGGTGATCACGCACGGTGGCGCCATTCGCTTGCTGCGTTGCCAGGCCGAGCAGCGCAGTTATGGCGATATGGCCAGTATCGAGGTGCCGCATGCTTCGCTGCATCCGTTGAATTGGCCCGTGGCGGTATCGGCCTGATGCGCGCCTTGCTGCTGGCCATCGGTTTCCTGACGCGCCTGCCGGTACCGGCACATGCGTACGACGACCCGAACGCGAAAGCGGCCTCGCTGGCCTGGTATCCGCTGGTCGGCGTGCTGATCGGTTTGTTGCTTGGCGTTTTTGCGTGGTTGTTGCGCGACACATCGGCGCTGATTTCATCCGCCTTGCTGGTGACGGCCTGGGTGGCGTTGACCGGCGCCCTGCATCTGGATGGCTTGGCCGACAGCGCCGATGCCTGGATCGGCGGCATGGGCGATCGCGAAAAGACGCTGGCGATCATGAAAGACCCACGCTCTGGTCCTGCTGGCGTGGTGGCCCTGGTGTTGGTGCTGCTGTTGAAGTTCGCCGCGCTGGCGAGCCTGGGGCCGGCACCTTGGGCTGCCTTGTTGCTGGCGCCGGTGTTGGCACGTGCTGGCCTGACAGCACTGTTTCTCACGACACCTTATATACGCAGCGGCGGATTGGGCACCGCGCTGACGGATGCGCCGCGCCGGTCATGTGGCGTCGCCCTGCTGCTTTCGGTGTTGGGCGGCATGCTGTTTGGTGGGCGCGGCGTATTGGCACTTTTGCTCGCAGCGGCGGTGTTTGGACTGTGGCGGCAGGCTTGCCTCAACCGGTTGGGGGGCTGTACCGGCGATACGGCCGGCGCGCTGGCCGAGATGATGGAAGTGGCGGTACTGGTCGGTTTCGCCTTACGCTGATGAGGACCGTTGAAATTGGTCCCCCCGTCCCGATAATCACCCGCGACCATCGGCCCCGATGGAGTCTTGCGGAGCCCTCCTTATGCCTATCTACGAATTCCAATGCAACGCCTGCGGTCACCGTTTCGACCGCCTGCAAAAGCTTTCCGACCCCGATCCCTCCGCCTGCCCGAGCTGCGGTGCCGAACAGGTGCAGCGCCAGCTGAGCGCGCCGCAGTTCCGGCTTGCCGGTGGCGGCTGGTACGAAACCGACTTCAAGAAGGACGGCGACAAGAAGCGCAATCTGGCTGGGGATGCGGCGGCCAGCCCGAGCGCATCACCAGAAAAGAGCGCAACTCCGTCCCCTGCGCCAGCACCGGCTCCCGCTCCCGCGCCCTCGGCGTCATCGGCGACTTGATAAAACCTCAAGGCCGTCATTCCCGCGAAAGCGGGAATCCATTTGCTCTGATGCCACAGTAGAAATGGATTCCCACTTTCGTGGGAATGACGGCCTCGTGGAGGCGGTTTTGTCGCAAGAGCGCCCCTCACCCCAGCCCTCTCCCCGAAGGGGAGAGGGAGCAAAGACGGCGACAATGCTAAGATTCCGGGCCTTTTCCACGCCACATTCGCCGCCCCTGCGGCCCGGAGCATCAAGCGCATGCGCACGCATTACTGCGGCCTCATCAACGAGTCGCTGGTCGGCCAGACCGTCACCCTGTGCGGCTGGGTGAACACCCTTCGCCTGCAGAGCCACGTTGCCTTCGTCGATCTGCGCGACCACGAGGGCATTGCCCAGGTCGTGATCGAGCGCGAAAACGCCGATGCGTTCGCGGTGGCCGGCGAGCTGGGCTACGAGTACTGCGTGAAGGTCACCGGCAGCATCCGCAAGCGCCTGTCCGCCAACGACAAGCTCAAGACCGGCACGGTCGAGCTGCTGGCGGAGAAGGTGGAAATTCTCAACGCCGCGAAGGATCTGCCGTTCGCGCTGCACGAGAACCCCAACGAGGACATGCGGATGACCTACCGCTACCTCGATCTGCGCCGCCCTGAAATGCAGCAGATGATGCGCACGCGCATCAAGCTGGTGCAGTCGTTGCGCCGTTACCTTGATGCACGCGGTTTCCAGGATATGGAAACGCCGATCCTCACCAAGGCCACGCCGGAAGGCGCGCGCGATTACCTGGTGCCCAGCCGCGTGCATCCTGGCCAGTTCTATGCGCTGCCGCAGTCGCCGCAGCTGTTCAAGCAGATCCTGATGATGGCCGGCTTCGATCGCTACTATCAGATCGCCCGCTGCTTCCGCGACGAAGACCTGCGCGCCGACCGCCAGCCGGAATTCACCCAGCTCGACATGGAATTCGCCTTCGTCGAAGAGAAGGACGTGCAGGATTTCGTCGAGGCGATGATCCGCCATGTGTTCAAGGAAGTGGTCGGCGTGGAACTGGCTGCATCATTCCCGCGCATGACCTGGGACGAGGCGATGCGCCGCTACGGTTCCGACAAACCCGATCTGCGCATCACGCTCGAACTGGTCGACGTGGCCGACGCGCTCAAGCACGTGGAATTCAAGGTGTTCGCCGAACCGGCCAACGATCCGGCCGGCCGCGTGGCCGCGCTGCGTCTGCCGGGCGGCGCCACGCTCAGCCGCAAGGAGATCGATCAGCTCACCGAATACGTCGCCAAGTACGGCGCGAAGGGGCTGGCGTGGATCAAGGTGGAAGATCTCGCCAAGGGTCGCGAGGGCGTCAATTCACCGGTGGCAAAGTTCCTCGACGATGCCGCGCTCGATGCCGTGCTCAAGGCCACTGGCGCGCAATCGGGCGACATGGTGTTTATCGGTGCCGGCAAGTGGAAAACCGTCACCGATTTCATGGGTGCGCTGCGCCTGAAGGCCGCCAAGGATCGCGGCCTGGTGGAAAACAGCTGGAAACCGCTGTGGGTTACCGACTTCCCCATGTTCGAATACGACGACGAAGAAAAACGCTTCGTCGCCCTGCATCATCCGTTCACGGCGCCCAAGGTGGATGACATTGCTGACCTGCGCGCCAACGCCGCGGTAGCGGTAAGCCGTGGCTATGACATGGTGCTCAACGGTAACGAGATCGGCGGCGGTTCGATCCGTATCCATCGTCCGGATATGCAGAGCGCCGTGTTCGAGCTGCTGGGCATCGGCGCGGAAGAGGCCGAGATGAAGTTCGGCTTCCTGCTCAAGGCGCTGAAGTTAGGCGCGCCGCCGCACGGTGGCATCGCCTTCGGCATCGATCGCGTGGCGGCGCTGATGGCGGGTACGGAATCGATTCGCGATGTGATCGCATTCCCCAAGACCACCAGCGCGCAGGATCTGATGACGGATGCGCCGTCGATGGTGAGTGATGCGCAACTGAAGGAGTTGCATGTCGCAGTAGCCGTCACGGAAAACCCGAAAGGCTGATCAGAACACGCCATGCCATACACGGGCATGGCATGCTGACGTCAGTTTCGTCGCTGTCCAATCTCATGACCGAACACGTCATCCTGCTGCACGGCCTGTGGATGCGCGGCTTCGCGCTGGGCATGCTGCACCGTCGTTTGATGGAAGAGGGGTTTCGCGTCCATCGTTTCGACTACATGAGCGTGGCGGCGACACAGGAGCACATCCTGCGCCGGTTGCAGGCGACCATGCTCGATTACGCGCCCGGTCCGGTGCACTTGGTCGGGCACAGCCTCGGCGGTCTGTTGGCGCTGCGTGCCTGCCTGGAAGGAAGCGATTTGCCGCCGGGGCGCATCGTCTGTCTTGGCTCGCCGCTGAAAGGCAGCGCCGCCGCCCGCGCCTTTGCCCGCCTGTGGCGTGGCGGCGAAGTCTTGTTGGGCCATAACCGTGCACTGCTGGAGCTGGGGCTCGAGGCCTGGAAGGGCCCGCGCGAAGTGGGCGTGATCGCCGGCTGCATGCCGATCGGCCTGGGCGCCATGCTCAGCCCGATCGCTGGCGAGCACGACGGCACGGTGGCAGTGGAGGAAACCTTGGTGCCGGGCCTGGCTGGGCATTGTGTGGTGGAAACCAGCCATACGGGGCTGCTGTTTTCGGCGGAAGTGGCGCGGTTGACGGCTTCGTTCCTGCGCGAGGGGCGTTTTGGCGCCCCCGCCTTACCGGCGGAATAACTTCGGAATTCGAGCTTAAGGTTTTTGAATCGCCGGAAACTCCTGCCCGTCATTCCAGCGAAAGTGTTCAGACCGGACACATGGTTTACAGGTGTGCCAAGACATGGTGGACACTTTATCGCACAGATCGCATGTCGATGGTCTGCAAGCGATGGTGGCTGAAAAACAAGTCATAGACCCCGTCTTCGGTGGGTCTTGGTCGGGCAGCAATGGTGTGTCCGTGGAGTGCCACCGAGACCGTTAACGGGTGGCCGAGAAGGCGTATACGACCGCGCTGATCAACGCGAATAAGGATGTCGTCGGGACCGTATTCGATGGCCGGTAACAGTTCGGGGAACGGTCGGGGGCTGACGGTGTACCGGTCAGCAGGCGTCTGCATGCCGAGAGCTTCGTGAGGTCTGACATGGTTGTAGATCTCCCGCCAACGGTCGAACGCCTGACGCAATTCCTCCATCGACTGGAAGGCGCTACGGCGCAGGACCTCCACATCCAGCG
>Ga0209258_100261_pt1 | contig 90726 bp, 85 predicted proteins | sample Araplaol_mTSA_r2_FD_184281 | JGI IMG/M metagenome (GOLD analysis project Ga0209258, IMG submission 184281) | Arabidopsis root microbial communities from North Carolina, USA - plate scrape CL_Col_mTSA_r2 (SPAdes) (version 2) | ecosystem: Host-associated > Plants > Roots > Endosphere | place: USA...
CGATTGCACCCAGGCCGATGATGATGCCGATACCGATGGCGGTCAGACCCTGGATGTTGGCGATGTAAGCTTGCATGATCACTCCTTTGTGAAAAGACTTGGAACTGAGATTTAAAAAACTAAAACGGAAACTCTTTTTTGCACGCCGCGCTTAGTGCTTGTCGTGCGCCTGGCCGAGATACACCAGCGTCAGCATCATGAAAATGAATGCCTGCAACAGAACAATCAGGATGTGGAAGATTGCCCAGACGCTACCCGCGATCACGTGACCAACGAAGCCGAGGAACGTTGCGTCGCCACCGAAGCTCCACATGCTGCCGAGCAGGGCGATCAACAGGAACAACAGCTCACCCGCGTACATGTTGCCGAACAGCCGCATGCCGAGGGAAACGGTCTTTGCGAGATATTCGACGATGTTCAACGCGAGGTTCGGGATCCACAGCAGCGGGTGCGCGCCGAACGGGGCCGACAGCAGCTCATGCACAAAGCCGCCCGCGCCCTTGATCTTGATGCTGTAGTAGATCATCAGGACGAACACGCCGAGCGCGATGCCGAGCGTGCCGTTCAGGTCGGCCGTCGGGACGATGCGGTGGTGGGAAATCACGTCCGACAGACCGAGCAGGCCGATGACACGGCCCGGCAGGTCGACGGGGAGGAAGTCGAGGGAGTTCATCAGCGCGACCCACACGAACACCGTGAGGGCGAGCGGAGCGATGAAGGTGCGGTTGCCGTGGACGATGGCCTTCGATTGATCCTCGACCATTTCGACGAGCATCTCGATCGCACACTGGAAACGGCCCGGCACGCCCGAGGTCGCCTTGCGGGCGGCCAGACGCAGCAGGAGGATCGTCACGATACCGCACACGATCGACCAGAACAGCGTGTCGAGGTTCCAGACGTGGATGTCGAAAATCGACGTCTGATGCGAGGTGGAGAAATTCTGCAAGTGGTGCGCAATGTACTCGGACGGATCCGGACCGCGCGTGCCTTCGCTAGCTGCCATATCGTTAATGCCACCCAAATTGTCGAAAATCGTTTTGCCCCGTTCCGCAATACGCTATTGCGGGAACGGGCCGGTGCGGTTCATTGTCGAAACCGCACGCTGCTTGTTGCTTACCGCCAGGCCAGCGCGATCCAGTACGTCTTCAGCACGACGAGGTAGGTGACGAGGAGCGCCGGCCAATGCACGCCGGCATAGCCGTACGCCACTGCGGCGAACATCCCGATCGTCACGCCGAGCTTCAGGGCTTCGCCCATCACCCAGCTCATCACGGTGGCCGAACCACCTGCCTTCAGTCGTGCCACGAACAACGCGCTTGGCACCCAGCCGATCGCCCCGCCCAGAAACGCGGATTGCGCAGCGGCGCCCGGCGACTTCGAAAACAGCCACCACGCCAGCGTTGCAACCAGGGACAAGACCACCTGCGCGATCACCACCTTGTAGGGGGTTACGCGCGGCGGCTTGCTCACGTTCGGACCGAACAGCCTCTCGGCTTCCGTCCGCGTGAGCGGAACGATGTTGTTATCTTGCAGCTCGGCATCCCAGTCGTCGCCATCGGACTCGCGCCGCTCGCCGGCCGCTGAAGCGGTGCGTTGCGCTCGGTGATCATCGTGCCTGTCGTTCGGCGCCTGACCCGCCATCGCAATCTTCCGCAAAATCCTTGAACCCGGCCCCAAGCTTTCTGAAAGCTTTCAGGGGTGCCTAGCTAACAAATCCGGGCGATTGTAAGCGATAGTTGCAGGTGATTCAAGGCTTTAGACGCGACAAAAACCTGCGTAAAACGACGCCTCATGATGTGAAAAAGCGTGCGCGTCGATGACGTACGATGACAGTTGTAAGGTCGGCTTTTTGCGCCGGCATTTCTTGCCCGAAAAAGCGCGGTCGCGATGAAATGAGGTGACAACGAAGTCTGGTGCGGGCGACACCGGCGCGACGTGATCGCAGCAGAAATCCTGCTGTGACGCGATCACGGGAAATGACCCGACGCGGCGACGGGTAACAGAGGAAACACTGTGGCCGCCACGTCGAGCGCGATGCGCGAAATGCGCTTGAACGTGAGCACGCCGATGCCTGCAATCAGTTGTTGTGCCACCACAGTAGTTCGACTGTGGTGGCACAACACTTATCAACAGGACCGCCCTCGCAACGACCGGGAACGCTGTGCGCCCTCCCCGCCACGCTTGCGGCATGCATAAGCCGCACTGATCCGCATCGCTCAGCCGTGAACGAGCAACCACGCACCCAGCGCCGCGCTCAGGATCGCGAACGGAATCGACACGAGGTGAAACGGCAGCCACATACGAGGCTCCTTCGCAAGACGCACCGCGATCAGGTTCGCGAGCGAACCGATCGCGAAACCGAAGCCGCCGACCGATACGCCGAACGCGAGCGCCCGCCAGTCGCGCGTGAATTCCGACAGCAGGATCGCCGCCGGCACGTTGCTGATTCCCTGTGACACCACCGCGCCCGCTGCGAACACACGCAGCGGCGAATCGAGATGGGTTCGCGCGATCGCATCGTGGACGACCGGCAGCGCAGCCGCGCTGCGCAGCACGACGAACATCAGCACGAAGATCAGCAGCAGCAGCCAGTCGATCTTCAGGACCGCGTCACGTCTCGCCACCAGCAGTGCGATCACGACGGCGATCAGACCCGGCACGGGATTGTGCGCATCGGCGAGCAGCACGAACGCACCGAACAGCACCACCGCGAGCAACGCATGCATGCGCTGCACGGGAACGGCCTGGACGTCTCCCGACAGATCGAGCGGCTTCGCGCGAAACGCGCACGCCGTCAGCACGAGCAGCAGCGCCATCAACGCCAGCGCGAGCGGCCCGAGCGTGACGACGAAGCGGCCAAACGACACGCCGCTCAATTGCCACAGGAAAAGGTTCTGGGGATTGCCGAGCGGGGTCGCGACGGACCCCGCGTTGACGGCCAGCGCGACCACGATCACGAGCCGCCGGAACGGCAGCGGCGTCAACGTGCGCAGCGATACCATCAGCGGCACGACGACGAACAGCGCGACATCGTTGGTAAGCCACATCGCGAGCGCCGCCGCGAACACGACGAGCAGCATCGCAAGCCCGCGCTCGGAATGCACGTGATGCACGATGCGATGCGCGAGCCACATCAGGCACCCGGACAGCTCGAGCGCCTTGGTCAGCATCAGCAGACCCGCGAGCGTCGCGACGGTCTGCCAGTCGACGAGACCGACCAGCGCGGCAATTGGTTGCGGACGCAACCATTGCAGAACAACCAGCGCAAGCGCCAGCACCGTTAGTACGGGTTCCTGCAAAAGCCAGCCGAGCCACCGGCGCGGCGCCGGTGCGCCCGTGTTTTCCATCGATCGTGCCTCGTTATTCTTCGGCCGCGACGTTGCCGCGCAAGCGCGCAAGAATGCCCTCGAGCGCGTCGAGGTTGCCGAAATCGATCATCACCTGCCCTCGCCCGCGGCGGCCGAGCTTGATCTTCACCGTCGACGCAAGCAGGTCGGACAACTCCTCCTCGAGACGACGCGTGTCGCGGCCGCCGTCATCCTTCGCGCGCGCCTTCACCGCCGGCGCTTCCTTCGTCGTATGTGCGACCAGCTTCTCGGTCTCGCGCACCGACATGCGCTTGTTGACGACCTGATGCGCGAGTGTGATCTGCGTCGCGGCATCGACCGCAAGCAGCGCACGCGCATGGCCCATGTCGAGGTCGCCGGCCAGCAGCATCGTCTGCACCGGCGCTGCGAGGTTCAGCAGACGCAGCAGGTTCGATACCGCGCTGCGCGAGCGGCCGACCGATTCGGCCGCCTGTTCGTGCGTGAAACCGAACTCGTCGAGCAAGCGCTGGATACCGTGCGCCTCTTCCAGCGGATTCAGATCCTCGCGCTGGATGTTCTCGATCAGCGCCATCGCGGCGGCGGCCTGATCGGACACGTCCTTCACGAGCACCGGTACTTCGTCGAGGCCGGCCAGGCGTGCCGCGCGGAAACGCCGCTCGCCCGCGATGATTTCGTATTTGTCAGATGAAATAGGTCGTACCAGGATCGGCTGCATCACGCCTTGCGCGCGAATGCTTGCCGCCAGCTCCTGCAAGCTGCCTTCGTCCATCCGCGTCCGCGGTTGGTACTTGCCCGCCTGCAGCTTGCCGAGCGCGAGCGTGTTCGGCGCCCCTTCGATCTTCACCGCTTCGGTGATGTCCGCACTGCCGCCGAGCAGCGCTTCGAGGCCACGTCCCAAGCCCTTCTTCTTTGGTACCGCGTTCATGTCTTTCTTCCTCGCTTCGCTCATGTCCGGATCACGACACCTCGAACGCGCGCACGCGATCGATCATCTCGGCACCAAACTGGATATACGCCTGCGCACCGCGCGAGTTGCGGTCGAATACGACGCCCGGCAACCCGTAACTTGGCGCTTCCGCCAAGCGCACGTTGCGCGGAATCACCGCGTCGAACACCTTGTCGCCGAAGTGCGCTTTCAATTGATCGGAGACTTGCTGCTGCAGCGTGATGCGCGGATCGAACATCACGCGCAGCAAGCCGATGATCTTCAGGTCGCGGTTCATGTTCGCGTGAACCTGCTTGATCGTATTGACGAGATCCGACAGCCCCTCCAGCGCGAAGTATTCGCACTGCATCGGGATCACGACGCCATGCGCCGCGCACAGCCCGTTCAGCGTCAGCAGCGACAGCGTCGGCGGGCAATCGATCAACACGAAGTCGTAGTCGTCGGCCACGCGTTCGAGCGCGCCCTTCAACCGTCGCTCGCGGTTATCGATGCTGATCAGCTCGATCTCGGCACCGGACAGTTCACGGTTGGCCGGCAGCACGTCGTACGTGACGCCTTCCGGACGCACGCGCGCTTCCGTCACCGATACGCCGTCGACCAGCACTTCGTACACGGTCGACTCGCAGGCGGCCTTGTCGATCCCACTACCCATCGTCGCGTTGCCCTGCGGGTCGAGATCGATCAGCAGGACTCGTTGCTCCTGCGCTGCAAGGCTTGCGGCGAGATTGACCGATGTCGTCGTCTTGCCGACGCCCCCCTTCTGGTTCGCAACGCAGAAGATCTTTGCCATCGTTGGTGTGTTCCCTTTACCTTCAAACAAACGGCGCACTACCGCGCGCCTTCAATTCGCCTCGTCGACGGTGACCTCGATCAGATGCCGTTCGGCATCGAGCATCGGTACCGCCAGCCGCATCGTCTGCTTTACATGACTGCCCTCCGGCAACCGTGCAATTTCGTCGTCCGGATGGACACCCTTCATTGCCCAGATCGATCCACCGGGCGCGACGAGATGTCGAGCAAGTTTAACGAAGTCGGATAGATCCGCGAAAGCGCGGGATACGATCATGTCGAATTTTTCCGGCACTTCGATACCCGGCCGCAGCGATTCGACACGCCCGGTGACGACAGACAGGTTCGCGAGCTTCAGCTCGGCGCGCATCTGCGTCTGGAATGCAGACTTCTTCTGCACGATATCGTTCAGCGTGACCTGCCAGTCCGGCTGGACAATCGCCAGCACGATACCGGGCAACCCGCCGCCCGAACCCACGTCGAGCACGCGCGCCGATGCATGGTCGCGCAGATGCGGAACGATGGAAAGCGAATCGAGAATGTGCTGGATCAGCATCTGCTTCGGGTCGCGGATCGCGGTCAGGTTGTAGACCGCGTTCCACTTGCCGAGCAGCGCGACATAGTCGAGCAGCTGGTTCCGTTGTGCATCCGTCAATGTGATGCCGAGCTCGGCCGTGCCGTCGACGAGCATCTGTTCAAGTACGTCCCGATTAACCGCCGGCGCGCGACGCGCCGTCATTGTTGCGTCGGGACGGTGCCGCCCCCCTGTTCCGTCGCCTCTGCGGCGGTGCCGTTACGACGGCCAAGGCCTCGGCGTTTCAGGTGCACCATCAGCAGCGAGATCGCTGCCGGCGTGACGCCCGAGATCCGCGATGCCTGGCCGATCGTTTCCGGGCGGAACTCGTTCAGCTTCTGGCTCACCTCGAACGACAGGCCGCGCACCTCGCGGTAGTCGATACCGTCCGGCAAGCGTGTGTTCTCGTTCGCATCGTTGCGCTCGATTTCACTGGCCTGTCGCTCGATATAGCCCTGATATTTGATGCCGATCTCGACCTGTTCCTTGATCTGCTCAAGCAGCACCGGATCGTCGGCCAGCGGCTCTGCAGGCGCGCATTCACCGCCCTTCAGGCCGCACACACCGTCGTAGCTGATACCTGGGCGGCGCAGCAGTTCCGCGAGGCTGTACTCGTGATCGATTGCCTTGCCAAGCAACGCGGTCGCCTCTTCAGGCGGCAGCGTCTTCGGCGTGACCCACGTCGACTTCAGTCGTTCGGTTTCACGTGAAACAGCGTCACGCTTCCGGCTGAATGCGTCCCAGCGCACGTCGTCGACGAGGCCCAATTCGCGGCCGATCTCGGTCAGGCGCATGTCCGCATTATCTTCACGCAGGCTCAGACGGTACTCGGCACGGCTCGTGAACATCCGGTACGGCTCGGCCACGCCACGTGTGACGAGGTCGTCGACCAGCACGCCAAGGTAGGCCTGGTCGCGACGCGGGCACCAAGCGTCCTTCTCCTGCACGTAGCGGCCCGCATTCAGACCGGCCAGCAGCCCTTGTGCGGCCGCTTCTTCGTAGCCGGTCGTGCCGTTGATCTGGCCCGCAAAGAACAGCCCGTTGATCGCCTTCGTCTCGAGCGATGCCTTCAGCGCGCGCGGGTCGAAGTAGTCGTATTCGATCGCGTAGCCGGGGCGCAGGATATGCGCGTTCTCGAGGCCGCGCATCGAGTGCACGAGCTCGAGCTGCACGTCGAACGGCAGGCTCGTCGAAATCCCGTTCGGATAGAACTCGTTGGTCGTCAGCCCTTCCGGCTCGAGGAAGATCTGGTGCGATTCCTTCGATGCGAATCGGTGGATCTTGTCCTCGATTGACGGACAGTAACGCGGGCCGACACCTTCGATCACGCCTGTATACATAGGCGAACGGTCGAGGCCGCCGCGAATGATGTCGTGCGTACGCTCGTTCGTGTGCGTAACCCAGCAAGGCAACTGCTGCGGATGCTGCTCCGCACGGCCCAGGAACGAGAATACGGGGATCGGATCGAGGTCGCCCGGCTGCTCGTCCAGCTTCGAAAAGTCGATCGAGCGGCCATCGATACGCGGCGGCGTACCGGTTTTGAGGCGTCCCTGCGGCAGCTTCAACTCCTTCAAGCGCGCCGACAGCGACACGGCCGCCGGATCGCCCGCGCGACCGCCCGTGTAGTTGTTCAGGCCGACGTGAATCTTGCCGTCGAGGAACGTACCAGCCGTCAGCACGACCGCACGTGCACGGAAGCGAATACCGATCTGCGTGACGGCGCCGACCACGCGATCGCCTTCGACCATCAGGTCGTCGACAGCCTGCTGGAACAGCCACAGGTTCGGCTGGTTCTCGAGCCGATGGCGGATCGCTGCCTTGTACAGGATGCGGTCGGCCTGCGCACGCGTCGCGCGCACGGCCGGGCCCTTCGACGAATTGAGGATCCGGAACTGAATACCGCTCTCGTCCGTCGCGGCGGCCATCGCGCCGCCGAGCGCATCGACTTCCTTGACCAGATGGCCCTTGCCAATGCCGCCGATCGACGGATTGCAGCTCATCTGGCCAAGCGTTTCGATGTTATGGGTCAGCAGCAGCGTCTTCGCACCCATACGGGCCGATGCCAATGCGGCTTCCGTGCCGGCGTGCCCGCCACCGACGACGATGACGTCAAATTCTGTGGGAAAAAGCATGGTGGATTCCGGGCGCAGAACTGCGCACGAACCTATCTGAGAAATGTATGGGCCGAATTATAGCGGGTTAGCTTTTCACCCGAAGACCGTCCGAATGGTAGGGCCGGTTCATTTGGCCACTTTTTTTGCCCGATCGGCTGAGCTGTGCCGTGCGGCCTGCTTCGGCGGCGCTGCTGCAGCCTCAGCGCACATCGTCATACTGTGCAAAATCGCGCACCCGGCAGTCGTTTGCGACGTCCGCCATCGCTTTGCCATCACAGCATTTCGGATCGACCTGCCCGAGCTTATCCCCTGTGCCGCTTGGCTCATGTCGATAGAACACTGTCACGCGTACAGCGCTCACTGCCCTGTGCAACCCGGCGCGATGAGGCCCCGCTCTCGTCACAGGGTTTCTGCTTGTTGCTCCGGCACTTATCCCCCCGCCCGATTCACCGACGCATCGCCCCTCTCCCAGAAAACAAAAAGCGGCGTGTTTCACGTGAAACACGCCGCACGTTTCCCGCCGACCGCCCCACCCATCAAGCTGTTTTTTTCACCAACCCCAGGTATGTTTCGATCACGCGCGGATTCTGCGCCAGCTCCGCCGCCGGCCCTTCCAGCGCAAACTCCCCCGTCTCCAGTACATAGCCGTAGTCCGAGATCTGCAGCGCAGCCCGAGCGTTCTGCTCGATCAGAAGCGTCGCGACGCCTGTGCCGCGTAACGCGCTGATGATATGAAAAATCTCCTTCACGATCAGCGGCGCCAGCCCGAGGCTCGGCTCGTCGAGCATCAGCAGATCGGGCTTGCCCATCAGCGCACGGCCCACCGCGAGCATCTGTCGCTCACCACCCGATAGCGTGCCGGCTGCCTGCTTGCGCCGCTCCTTGAGCCGCGGAAACAGTGCAAACACATGATCGAGCTGGTCGAGGAAGTTCGACTCGCCTGCGAGCTTGCAGCGATACGCGCCCAGCACGAGGTTATCCTCGACCGTCATCGTGCTGAACAGCTCGCGCTTTTCCGGCACAAGGCACATTCCCCGCGCGACACGCTGTTCGACCGGCAGCGCGCCCACGTCCTTGCCACGGTACACAACTGCCCCTGACGCATGCCCGGTCACCGGCAACGCGCCCATGATTGCGTTCAGCAGCGTCGACTTGCCGGCCCCGTTCGGGCCGATCACGCTGACGATCTGCCCGGCGCCGACCTTGATCGCGGCTCCGTGTAACGCTTCGACCTTCCCGTATCGCACCGCCAGGCCGCGCACGTCGAGAATCGGCATCATCGTTTCTTCCGCCATCATTCCACCCCGCCCAGATACGCTTCGAGCACCGCCGGATCCTGCTGCACGTCCTGCGGCAGTCCTTCCGCGATCCGCGTGCCGAATTCCATCACCACTAGCCGGTCGGTGAGATTCATCACGAAATCCATGTCATGTTCCACGAGCAACACGCTCATTCCTTCCGCCTTCAGGCGCCGCAGCAGGTGGGCGAGTTGCTGCTTCTCCTGGTAGCGCAGCCCGGCGGCCGGCTCGTCGAGCAGCAGCAGCGTCGGATCGCAGCAAAGCGCGCGCGCGATTTCGAGAATCCGCTGCTGGCCAAGCGCGAGGCTGCCGGCTTCATCGTACATGTGCCTCTCCAGCCCGACGCGGCGGATCTGTCGTGCCGCCTCGGCCAGTAGCTGCGCTTCCTCGTGCGCATTGAACCGCGCGATGCTGCGCCACACGCCCGTATGGCCGCGCAGGTGCGCGCCGATCGCGACATTCTCGAGCACCGTCATCGTCGGCAGCAGCTTCACGTGCTGGAACGTACGACCGATCCCCCGCCGGACAATCTGGCGCGACGTGAGCCCGTCGATCCGCTCGCCGCGGAACGTGATCGTGCCGCCGGTCGGCTGCAGCACGCCGGTTACAAGGTTGAACGTGGTCGACTTACCGGCGCCGTTCGGGCCGATCAGGCCGATGATCTGTCCCGCCTTCACGTCGAAGCTGACGTCGTTGACGGCCACCAGTCCACCGAACTGCTTGCGCGCGTTGTCGACGACGAGCAGCGGCTCGCCCGCCACCGGCTTCGCGCGCTGCGGCAGCGGATCGGCATGGTCGGGCACATGCGCGCGCGGCCCGCGCGGAAACAGCTTCGCGACGAACGGCCACACGCCTTGGCGTGCGTACTGCAGCAGCAGCACCATCAGCACGCCGAACACGATGATCTCGAAGTTGCCCTCCGAGCCGAGCAGCTTCGGCAACAGCGTCTGCAGGTAGTCCTGAAGCACGGTGAGGATCGCGGCACCGAGCACCGCGCCCCACACGTGCGACACGCCGCCGACCACGGCCATGAACAGGAATTCGATCCCGTGGTTCAGGCCGAACGGGGTCGGGTTCACCGCGCGCTGCAAGTGCGCGTACAGGAAGCCCGAAACCGCAGCGAGCACGGCCGCGTAGATGAAGATCACGACGCGCATCCACGCGGTGTTCACGCCCATCGCCTCGGCCATCACGCCGCCGCCACGCAATGCGCGGATCGCACGGCCTGGCCGGCTGTTGAGCAGGTTCTGCACCGACACGATCGCGGCCAGCACGACGGCCCAGATCAGGAAGTACAGGCTTCGGCCGCTTCCGAGCTCGATGCCGAACAGGTTCAGTGCCGGAATCCCGTTGATCCCGTCGTACTTGCCGAGCAGTTCGAGGTTTCCGAAAAGGTAGAACAGCGCGAGACCCCACGCGATCGTGCCGAGCGGCAGGAAGTGCCCGGACAGGCGCATCGTGACCGCACCGAGCACGAGCGCGACGAGCGCCGTCAGCACGACGCCGACGATCAGCGCGAGCCACGGCGACACGCCGTAGCGCGTCGTCAGGAATGCGGTCGCATACGCGCCGATGCCGACGAATGCGGCCTGACCGAAGCTCGTCATGCCGCCAACGCCCGTCAGCAGCACGAGGCCGATCGCGACGATCGCGTAGAGGCCGATGTAGTTCAGCAGCGTGATCCAGTATTCGGGCACCTGCAGCGCGCCGGGCAGCACCGGCAGCGCGAACAGCACCACGAGAAACACCCAGAAAGTCTTGTTGCGTACCATCGTCTTCATCGCGTCACTCCTCTTCCTCTTCCGTGTGCGGCGTCGCGAAACTGCGCCACAGCAGCACCGGGATGATCAGCGTGAACACGATCACTTCCTTGTACGCGCTCGCCCAGAACGACGAATACGATTCGAGCACGCCGACCAGCAGCGAGCCGGCGGCCGCGAGCGGATAGCTGACCAGCCCGCCGATGATCGCGCCGACGAAACCCTTCAGGCCGATCAGGAAGCCGGAGTCGTAATAGATCGTCGTCAGCGGACCGACGAGGATGCCGGACAGCACACCGAGCCCGGCCGCCAGCGTGAACGCGAGCCGCCCTGCTTCGGTCGTGCCGATGCCGACGAGCCGCGCGCCGAGCCGGTTCACGGACGTCGCACGCAGCGCCTTGCCGGCGATCGTGCGGCCGAAGTACACGTAGAGCGCGCCGATCAGCACCAGCGCGGTCGCGACCACGAGGATGCTCTGTACCGACACCGTCATGCTGCCGACCGACAGCGACGCATCCGCGAAGCCGTTGGTGCGCGAGCCTTCCGCCCCGAACATCACAAGCCCGAGGCCGACCATCGCGAAATGGACGGCGACGGACACGATCAGCAGCAGCAGTGTCGTGCCTTCGGCGATCGGCTGATAGACGAGCCGGTAGACGAACGGCCCCATCGGCACGACGATCGCGAGCGTCAGCGCGATTTGTGCAAGCATCGGCATCGGCTGCCCGGCAAAGCCGCGCGTAATCGCGAACACCGCGAGCGGCAGCAGCACGTAGCGGCTGCCGAGCGTCGCGAGCGTGCGGCCGAGCTGATGACGGCGTTCGCGATGGCGGATCAGGCCGCCGACTTCCAGCAGGAAGCACGCGATGCCCATCACGAACAGCAGCCAGCAGGTGGCGGGGAATTTCTGCGCCTGCAGCGCCGCAAGCGTGAGCGCACCGTAGGCGACGAATTCGCCCTGGGGAATGAAGATCACCCGCGTGACGGAAAACACCAGCACGAGCGCCAACGACAGCAATGCATAAATGGCGCCGGTCGTGATGCCGTCTTGCGCGAGGATCGCCGCAATCGAGAGATCCATACGTTTCGGGTATCGAAAATGCTGCGGAGAAACGAAAGACGGGAATGGCCGCGGCGCACGAACGGCAAAATCGGCGCGTCGGGCGCCACGCGGCGGGCCCCGGTGATTCCATGCGGCACGGGAGCGGCCCGTCAGGCCCGCTCCGCTGCCGACGGCGCGCACGGCGCCGTTCGCGCCGCGCCCGCCGGTTTCACGTGGTGCTTACTCGGCCTGCAGCTTCCACTTGCCGTCGACGATCTGCACCATCACGCGCGCACGCGTGTCGAAGCCGTTGTGATCGGTCGGCGTCGTGTTGATCACGCCGTGCGACACGGGCAGGTCCTTCACGCTCTCGAGCGACGCGCGCAGCGCCTCGCGGAACGCCTCGGTGCCCGGCTGGCCCTTCTTCAGCGCTTCGGGGATCGCACGCTGCAGCAACAGCCCCGCATCCCATGCGTGGCCGCCGAAGGTCGACAGCGACCCCGCGCCGTACGCCTTCTCGTACGCGGCCTTGTAGCCGAGCGCCGGCTTCTTCACCGGGTTCGAATCGGGCAGCTGGTCGGTCACGAGCACCGGGCCGGCCGGGAGGATCTCGCCTTCGCAATCCTTGCCGCACACGCGCAGGAAGTCGTTGTTCGCGACGCCGTGCGTCTGATACACCTTGCCCTTGTAGCCACGCTCCTTCAGCGTCTTGGCGGGCAGCGCGGCCGGCGTGCCGGACCCGGCGATCAGCACCGCATCGGGATTCGAGCCCATCAGCTTCAGCACCTGCCCCATCACCGACGCGTCGGTGCGGTTGTAACGCTCGTTCGACACGACCTTCAGCCCGTTCTTCGCGGCAGCCGCATTGAACGTGTTGTACCAGCTGTCGCCGTACGCATCGGCGAAGCCGATGAAGCCGACCGTCTTCACGCCGTGCTTCGCCATGTAGCCGGCGATCGCATCGGCCATCAGCTGGTCGTTCTGCGGCACCTTGAACATCCATGCGCGCTTCGCGTCCATCGGCGAGATGATCTGCGCGCTCGCCGCGAGCGAGATCGTCGGCGTCTTGCCCTGCGATATCGGATCGAGCATCGCGAGCGAGTTCGGCGTGACGGACGAACCGATGATCGCGTCGACATGATCCTCGTCGATCAGCTTGCGCACGTTCTGCACCGCGCGGCTCGTGTCGGACGCATCGTCGAGCACGATGTACTGGACGCTCTTGCCCGCGATTTCCTTCGGCAGCAGCGCGATCGTGTTCTTTTCCGGAATCCCGAGCGACGCGGCCGGCCCGGTGGCCGACAGCGTTACACCGATCTTCACCTGCGCCGACGCCGTGGCCGCCGCGCACACGAGGCCCGCGGCAAGCAGAACCTCCATCCATCGATTCATCTTCATTTATGTTGTCTCCAAACGCTGCTCGAAAAATCCGCGGGTCGCTCGGGCGGCTCCCGGTCCTCAAACAAGTTAATAATTTAACTATCTCGCCGTACCGCGCCTACACTCGTTTTCCCGTGAAACGCCTGCACCGCCATCAAGCCCCGGTGATACTGCGCGCGCACGCGCCGCGGCGCGCTCCGAAACGGTCGCGCGACCGCCACGATGCGCGGCAGTAATGTCGTCTGGATGAACCAACCGGAGAAATGCGGCGTTGCGCGAGACACGATCGATGCGGACGCAACGATCATCGGAAGGTCGGCCGGCCGGGCCGGGTTCGGCTCCACAAGCGGGCGATGCAGGATCGAAAAATCGGCCGTTCATGCGAACGCGAACGACACATCGGATGCGAACGCAACGACCGCGGAGACCGTCGTGCCGGCAAATCGCACCGGAACGCGCATGCCGGCCGCAGGACGGCTCGTGAACGCCGGGGTATATCCGTGCACCGCCGACCCCGAACGAGCGGCGCCAGCCGCCCCTTGCACCCCGATCCATCGTCCCGCGCTTCTCATCCAACCGCACTCCCTCTTCTGCATTTTGCTTGTAGGAGAACTGCCGACCGTTTTCCCGACCGCACGGTCGGCGAAAGCTGAGTGTAACGGACGCTTTTTGCGCACGCCAACCGGGTAAGCCCGGACGGCAATGCACGTGGCTGCGCGCCAGCGGCGATCGACCGGCAGGAAGGACGAAAACGGAGGAAGACGGGATGAGACGCGAGCGCGGTCGGCCAGAATGTGGCGGCACGCCTTTGCACCAGCAACGGAAATTCGCGCACCAAATGAAAAAGCGCTGTTGGATTCCGTCCAACAGCGCTTTTGGGGTCCGGGCACTTTGTGCCTCGATTGTCTCCTCGTTCTCCACCTGCAAATTCGTTTCGCGGTGCATCAGAACTGAAACGAAGATTAAAGGACCTTTCACCCTGCGACAACTTAGCATTTACCCCTATGGTGCATCGCCGCACGAAAATGGGGCACCAGCCTTGCCGCGCGGCACCGGCGCGAGGCCGCCGAAACGCCCTTCCCGGCTGCGCCGGATGGTGCTTCGCATCAACGCGCCGCAACGGCCGCTGCGATGCAATCAGGACGGCCTGAGCGTCTTCACCCGCGCGACCATCTCGCCGACGATCCCGCGCCGGAACGCAAGCACGCATGCGATGAAGATCAGCCCCGTGACGATCGTCGCCGATTCGCCGAGCGAGTGGAACCAGCCGATGCCGGTCGCCGACGCGAGCCATTCGCCGATGTCGCCGAGCCGGTCCTCCAGCGCGACGATCAGCGCCGCGCCGAGCAACGGGCCGAACAGCGTGCCCATCCCGCCGACGAGCGTCATCAGCACGACGAGGCCCGACATCGTCCAGTACGCGTCGGACAGCGTCTCGAAACCGAGCACCAGCACCTTCAGCGAACCGGCCAGCCCCGCGAGCCCGGCCGACAGGATGAACGCGAGCAGCTTGAAGCGATCGGTATCGTAGCCGAGCGAGATCGCGCGCGCCTCGTTCTCCTTGATCGCGACGAGCACCTGGCCGAACGGCGAGTGCACGATCCGCACGATGAAGGCGCACGCCGCGACGATCACCGCGAGTACGACGTAGTAGAGCGCGACGTCGTTCGACAGGTCGACGACCCCGAACAGGTGCCCGCGCGGCACGCCCTGCAGGCCGTCCTCGCCGTGCGTGAACGGCGCCTGCAGGTAGATGAAGTAGACCATCTGCGCGAACGCGAGCGTGATCATCGCGAAGTAGATGCCCTGCCGGCGGATCGCGAACAGGCCGACGACGAGCCCGAGCAGCGTCGCGGCAACGGTACCGACCAGCACGCCGAGCTCCGGCGTGAAGCCGAGCGTCTGGATCGCATAGCCGGTCACATAGCCGGCGGTCGCGAGGAACATCGCATGACCGAACGACAGCAGCCCCGTATAGCCGATCAGCAGGTTGAACGCGGCCGCGAACAGCGCGAACGTGAGCACCTTCATCACGAACACCGGATACGCGCCGATGAACGGCGCGACGAGCAGTGCCGCGAGCAGCACGCCGTAGAGCACTTTTCTCTGCATCATTTTTCCTTGCCGAACAGGCCCGCCGGGCGGAACAGCAGCACGATCGCCATGATCACGAACACGACGGTGGCCGATGCTTCCGGATAGAACACGCGCGTGAAGCCCTCGATCACGCCGAGCAGCAGGCCGGTGATGATCGAGCCGAGGATCGAGCCCATCCCGCCGATCACGACCACCGCGAACACGGTGATGATCATCGGCTGGCCCATCAGCGGCGACACCTGGATCACCGGCGCCGCGAGCACGCCCGCGAACGCCGCGAGCGCGACGCCGAAGCCATAGGTGAGCGTGATCATCATCGGCACGTTCACGCCGAACGCCTCGACGAGCTTCGGGTTCTCGGTGCCGGCGCGCAGATAGGCGCCCAGGCGCGTCTTCTCGATCACGAACCAGGTCGCGAGACACACCGCGAGCGACGCGACCACCACCCACGCGCGGTAGTTCGGCAGGAACATGAAGCCGAGATTGGTCGCGCCGGACAGCTGCGACGGCACGTCGTACGGCTGGCCGGACGATCCGTAGATCGACCGGAACACGCCTTCGACGACCAGCGTGAGCCCGAACGTGAGCAGCAGCCCGTACAGGTGATCGAGCTTGTACAGCCAGCGCAGCATCGAACGCTCGATCAGGATCCCGAACGCACCGACGATCAGCGGCGCGAGCACGAGCATCGCCCAGTACGGCAACGCGAAGTACGACAGCCCCATCCACGCGAGCATCGCGCCCAGCATGAACAGCGCGCCGTGCGCGAAGTTGATCACGTTGAGCAGCCCGAAGATCACCGCGAGCCCGAGGCTCAGGATCGCGTAGAACGAGCCGTTGACGAGCCCGAGCAGCAACTGGCTCAGCATCGCCGGCAACGGAATGCCAAAGATTTCCATCGACTTAGCCGTCAGAATGAGTTTTGTTGCGCGCGCAACGTTCAAGCCGTCGCGCGCACGGGCGGCGCAGCGGGCACATCGCTGCGGCCGCCACCACGCGCCGCTATGTCGCGCTTACTTCCACATCGCGCAGCGCGATTCCTGCTTGGTGCCGAATGCCTGGTCGCCCGGAATCGTGGCGAGCACCTTGTAGTAGTCCCACGGCTCCTTCGATTCCGACGGCTTCTTCACTTCCATCAGATACATGTCGTGAATCATGCTGCCGTCCTGGCGAATGAAGCCCTTCGCGTAGAAGTCGTTGATCTTCATCTTCTTCAGCTCGGCCATCACCTTGTCGGAGTCGGTCGTGCCGGCCGCCTGCACGGCCTTCAGGTACGTCGTCACCGACGAATAGTCGGCCGCCTGCAGGCTCGACGGCATCTTCTTCATCTTGCCGAAGTAGCGCTGCGCCCACTGGCGCGATGCCGCGTCGCGGTTCCAGTACCAGCTGTCGGTCAGCACGAGGCCCTGCGTCGTCTCCAGGCCGAGGCTGTGCACGTCGTTGATGAACATCAGCAGCGCGGCGATCTTCATCGTCTTCGTGATGCCGAATTCCTTCGCGGCCTTGATCGAGTTGATCGTGTCGCCGCCCGCGTTCGCGAGGCCGAGGATCTGCGCCTTCGACGACTGCGCCTGCAGCAGGAACGACGAGAAGTCCGACGCCGACAGCGGGTGGCGCACCGTGCCGAGCACCTGGCCGCCATTCGCCTTCACGACATCCGACGTGTTCTTCTCGAGCGCCTTGCCGAACGCGTAGTCGGCGGTCAGGAAGAACCAGCTCTTGCCGCCCTGCTTCACCACCGCCGAGCCGGTGCCCTTCGCGAGCGCCATCGTGTCGTATGCGTAGTGGACCGTGTACGGCGTGCACTGCTCGTTGGTCAGCGTGTCGGCGCCCGCGCCGATGTTGATGTAGACCTTCTTCTTCTCGGCCGCGACCTGGTTCATCGACAGCGCGGTCGCGGAGTTCGTGCCGCCGACCAGCAGGTCGAGCCCGCCGCGGTCCATCCACTCGCGCGCCTTCGACGCGGCGATGTCGGCCTTGTTCTGGTGATCGGCATAGACGACCTCGATCGGCTTGCCGAGCACCTTGCCGCCGAAGTCGGCGACCGCCATGCGGATCGCCTCGAGGCCGCCCTGCCCGTCGATGTCCGCGTAAAGGCCCGACATGTCGGTGATGAAGCCGATCTTCACGGTATCCGCGGCCTGCGCGGCGCCGGCGGTGAACGCGGCAGTCGCGAGGGCGAGACAGGCGTGTGCGAGGGTCTTCATTTTCATTGACGTCTCCTGTTGTTCTGATGCGTTGTGGTTGTTCGAAGCCGCCACGGCTAGCGGCGAGAGAGACGGGGCGGCGTCACACCCCGAGCAGGTCGTGCAGGGTGGGCATCTTGCTTTCCAGTTCGGCCGCGCGGAAATGCTCGACGATGCTGCCGTGCTCCATCACGTAGAACCGGTCGGCAAGCGGTGCCGCGAAGCGGAAATTCTGTTCGACCATCACGATCGTGTAGCCGCGCGCCTTCAGCGCGACGATCATCCGCGCCAGCGCCTGCACGATCACCGGCGCGAGGCCTTCGGAAATCTCGTCGAGCAGCAGCAGGTTCGCGCCGGTGCGCAGGATCCGCGCGACCGCGAGCATCTGCTGCTCGCCGCCGGACAGCCGTGTGCCCTGGCTCTGCCTGCGCGACGCGAGGTTCGGGAACATCGTGTAGATCTCGTCGATCGACATCGCGTGGTCGCGCGGCCCGATCGGAGGCGGCAGCATCAGGTTCTCCTCGCACGACAGGCTCGAGAAGATCCCGCGCTCCTCCGGGCAGTAGCCGATGCCGAAATGCGCGATGCGGTGCGTCGCGAGGCCGATCGTCTCGTTGCCCGAAACCTTGATCGACCCGCTGCGGCGGCCCGTGAGGCCCATGATCGCGCGCAGCGTCGTCGTGCGGCCCGCGCCGTTACGGCCGAGCAGCGTGACGACTTCGCCGCGATGCACCGTCAGGTCGACGCCGTGCAATATGTGGGATTCCCCGTACCAGGCCTCCAGGCCCGTGATCTCCAGCGCGGGCGTACCGCTCTCGACGCCGCTCAATTCGCGTTCCTCCCGTTCGCTGTGCTTCATGCGTGCGCCCCCGCGAGCGCCGCGTCGGCGCTGCCCATGTAGGCCTCGATCACGAGCGGATTCTTCGACACTTCCGCATACGAGCCTTCGGCCAGCACCTCGCCGCGTTGCAGGACGGTGATCGTGTCGGAGATGCCCGCGATCACGTTCATGTTGTGCTCGACCATCAGGATCGTGCGGCCGCTCGCGACCTTCTTGATCAGCGCGGTCACGCGATCGACGTCCTCGTGGCCCATCCCCTGCGTGGGCTCGTCGAGCAGCATCAGTTCGGGTTCCATCGCGAGCGTGGTCGCGATCTCGAGCGCGCGCTTGCGGCCGTATGCGAGCTCGACGGTCGGCACCTGCGCGAAATCGGTGAGGCCGACCTGCGTGAGGAGGTCCATCGCGCGGTCGTCGAGCCGCTTCAGCGTGCGTTCGCTGCGCCAGAAATGGAATTCGGTGCCGAGCGCGCGCTGCAGGCCGATACGCACGTTCTGCAGCGCGGTCAGGTGCGGGAACACGGCCGAGATCTGGAACGAGCGGATGATGCCGCGCCGTGCAACCTGCGCGGGCCGCTCGTCGGTGATGTCGATGCCGTTGAAGACGATCTGGCCGGCCGTCGGTGTCAGGAACTTGGTGAGCAGGTTGAAGCAGGTGGTCTTGCCCGCGCCGTTCGGTCCGATCAATGCATGGATCGCACCACGCCGCACACGCAGGTTGACACCGTTCACGGCGGTGAAGCCCCTGAATTCCTTCGTCAGTCCGCGTGTTTCGAGAATCGTGTCGCCGAGAATCATGTTCCCTTCCGTACGAAGTCAGGCGAAGCACCGGGAAGATTCGCGAGAAGCGTCCGCGAACAGGTCCGCGGATCAGCGGGCTGCCCCCCGGGCGCCGAATTACGCCTCGAGGGTGGTCTCCCGCGCCGACGCGTATGCACACTGCGCAACATTGTCGCGCCGTTGGTGCAGTGCAATCATCGGGATTTGCACTTATAGGGCTGGCCGCCATATGGCACGCGGCTGAGCGCGAATTTCGACGCGTTTTTTTTGACGCGCGCATCATCGAAGATCGCTCAATCGCACGACGCGTGCCTGCGCGAACGCGTGCACGTTACGCCGCGCGTCATGTCGTCGCGCAACGAGAAGGCCGCGAGCAATGCACGGCTTGCGGCGCAATCGCCGTGCGTGTCGTCGATCCGTTGCGATCCGCACGCCGGCTTGTTTCGCATAGCGAATCAGCGGGCACCCGCATGACGGCCCGCTGTCGTGCCTGTCAGCGTGGCGTCATGCAGCCGTCATCGTCGCTTCCGTTCGCACCTGCGTCGCGTCGTGCGCAGCACGTCGATCGGCGCGGATCATGTCGCTCGCGCGCTCGGCGATCATCAGCGTCGGCGAATTCGTGTTGCCCGACGTGATGAACGGCATCACCGATGCATCGACGATCCGCAGCCCGGCGATGCCGCGCACGCGCAGCCGGCTGTCGACGACGGCACGCTCGTCATCCGTGCGCCCCATCCGGCACGTACCGACCGGATGGAAGATCGTCGTGCCGACCGCACCCGCCGCTTCGATCAGTTCGGCTTCGGTCTGGTACCGCTTGCCCGGCAGGATCTCTTCCGGATGGTAGCGCGCGAGCGCCGGCGCGGACGCGATGCGCCGCGTGAGCCGCAGCGCATTCGCCGCGACATGACGATCGTGGTCGGTCGACAGATAGTTCGGTGCGATCGACGGCGCCGCGCCCGCATCGGGGCTCGCGATGTGTACGCTGCCGCGCGAGCTCGGCCGCAGATGGCAGACGGACGCCGTGAAGGCGTTGAAGCTGTGCAGCGGCTCGCCGAAACGCTCCAGCGACAGCGGTTGCACGTGGTATTCGAGATCGGGGCGCGTGAGCGCGGGATCGTCCGGATCAGACTTCGCGAACGCGCCGAGCTGCGACGGCGCCATCGACATCGGCCCGCGCTGCAGCAGCGCATATTCGGCGCCGATCATCAGCTTGCCCCACCAGTGCGCGGACAGCGTGTTCAGCGTGCGCACGCCTTCGACGCGAAATGCCATCCGCAACTGCAGGTGATCCTGCAGGTTTTCGCCGACACCCGGCAGATCCTGCACGACGTCGATGCCGAGCGCCTGCAGCCGCGCGCCCGCACCGATGCCCGACAACTCGAGCAGCTGCGGCGAATTCACCGCGCCGGACGTGAGCAGCACTTCGGCGCGAGCACGCGCGACGTAGTCGGTGCCACCGCCGCGATATTCGACGCCGACCGCGCGCCGCCCGTCGAAGATCACGCGCTGCGCATGCGCGCCGGTGATCACCGTCAGGTTCGGGCGCGTCATCGCAGGCCGCAGGAACGCCTTCGACGTATTCCAGCGCACACCGCGCTTCTGGTTCACCTCGAAATAGCCGACCCCGGCATTGTCGCCGCGGTTGAAATCGTCGGTCGCCGGGATGCCCGTCTGCTGCGCGGCCTGTGCGAACGATTCGAGGATCTCCCAGCGCAGCCGCTGCTTCTCGACACGCCAGTAGCCGCCTGCGCCGTGCGCATCGCTCGCGCCCGCGTGGTGATCCTCGCTGCGCTTGAAGATCGGCAGCACGCTGTCCCACGACCAGCCGGCGTCGCCGGTTTCCTGCGCCCAGCTGTCGTAATCCTCGCGCTGGCCGCGCATGTAGATCATCCCGTTGATCGACGAGCAGCCGCCGAGCACGCGGCCGCGCGGATACGACAGCGCGCGGCCGTTGAGCGCCGCCTCGGGCTGCGTCTTGTACAGCCAGTCGGTGCGCGGATTGCCGATGCAATACAAATAGCCGACCGGGATGTGGATCCAGTGATAGTCGTCCTTGCCGCCGGCCTCGAGCAGCAGCACGCGGATCTCGGGATCCTCGGTCAGGCGGTTCGCGAGCACGCAGCCCGCGGTGCCCGCGCCGACGATCACGTAATCGAATTCGCCCTCGAGCGTGCGTTGAGTACTCACGAGTGTCTCCATCAATTGTTGTGCACCGCGCGCGCGATTCCGCGCGTCGTTTTCAGCATAGTGCGTCGCGGGCGATGCGGTCGATGAAGCGTACTCCGGCCGCCCGCCGCCGATCCAATGAGTTATGCTGAACCGCGTTATAAGCTGCGCTCATATCACGACGATGGATCTCACCCTGCTCCGTGCGTTCGCGACGGTCGCCCGCGAAGGCAACCTGACGCGCGCCGCCGTGCAGCTGCATCTCACGCAGCCGGCCGTCAGCCTGCAGATCAAGCATCTGCAGGAAACGCTCGGCGTCACGCTGTTTACGCGCACGTCGCGCGGGCTTGCGCTCACGCGCGACGGCCAGACCCTATTGCCGCACGCCGAGCGCGCGCTGGCCGCAGCCGCCGACGTGCAGCGCGCCGCTGCTGCGCTGCGGCACGAGGTGCGCGGCCGGCTGCGGATCGGCACGATCCTCGATCCCGGCTTCCTGCGGCTCGGCGGCTTCCTGCGCGCGCTGGTCGAAACCCATCCGCAGATAGAAACCGCATTGCGGCACGGGATGTCCGGCTGGGTGCTCGAACAGGTGCGTGCGCAGGCGCTCGACGTCGGCTATTACATCGGCCGGCCCGACGAGGACGATCCGCGCGACGACACGCTGTTCCACACGATCACGCTCACACGTTTCCAGTACCGCGTGCTCGCGCCGGCCGGCTGGAAGGAGCGCGTGCAGCGCGCGCACGACTGGCGCGCGCTCGCCGCGCTGCCGTGGATCTGGACGCCGCCGGCGTCCGCCCATCACCGGCTGCTGTCGCGGCTGTTCGCGGCGGCCGGCGCGCAACCGGTGAAGGTCGCCGAGGTCGACCAGGAGCAATCGATGCTCGATCTCGTGAAATCGGGGATCGGGTTGACGCTCGCGCGCGACTCGACCGCGCTGGCCGAAGCGCACGCGCATGCGCTGGCCATCGTCGAACACGTGACGGTGCCAACCGAGCTGACCTTCGTGACGCTCGCCGCGCGGCGCGCCGAACCGGCGATCGCGGCCGCGCTGCGGCTGATCGAGACCCAATGGGCGATATGAATGCCGCTGATGACGGTGCGGCCGGTCGTGCATCGGGCTCAGGACGCAGGCGTGCGACGCGCCGCGGGTGTCCAATCGACGCCCGCAGGTGACGGGTGTTATCGCGAACGGGCTCGAATCGCGTGCCCCGCATCGCGTCGCCGCTTCCCGCTTGCGCGTCACGCCACCATCGCAGGCTTTTTGCTAGATTGTGCCTTCGCACACCGCGAGACCCCTGATTGAAGGAGACCCGCATGGCCCGCAACATCGAGATCAAAGCCCGCGCCCGCGAATTCGACCGGCTGCGCGAACAGGCGGCCAAGCTCGCCGCCGAAGCGCCGCTCTTCTACCGCCAGCAGGATTTCTTCTACGACGTGCCGCGCGGCCGGCTGAAGCTGCGCCGCTTCGAAGACGGCACGCCGGCCGAACTGATTTTCTACCAGCGCGACGACCGTGACGGGCCGAAGGCGTCGTACTACACGCGCAGCCCGGTGACGAACCCGGACGCGATGCACTCGCTGCTCGCGACCGCGCTCACCACGCGCGGAATCGTGACGAAGGAACGGCACGTGTACCTCGTCGGCCGCACGCGAATCCATCTCGACCGCGTCGACGGCCTCGGCGACTTCATCGAACTGGAAGTGGTGCTCGGTCCCGACGACGACGAAGCCGGCGGCGAAGCCGAGGCCCATGACGTGTTCGCGAAGCTCGGCGTGGCGCAGGAGGATCTCGTCGCGGTCGCGTACGTCGACCTGCTGAACGCCGACGCACGATCCGAAGCGGCCTGATCCGGCCCTGTCAGCGGCGGCGCCTCGCGCCCCACCGCCGGCCCGGCCGCCGCGTCAGGCGGCGCCGGGCGCCAGGTGCGCGAGCGGCAGCGCGCCGTTGCGCTTGAAGGTCGTCAGCACGATGTTCGAACGCACGCTGTCGACGCCCGGCACGCGCATCAGCTTCTTCATCACGAACTGCGACAGCGCGTTGAGATCCGGCGCGACGATCCGCAGCAGATAGTCGGCGTCGCCGACCACCGCATGACATTCGAGCACTTCGGGCAGCACGTCGATCTGTTGCTGGAACTGCTCGATGATCGAATCGCCGTGGTGCTTGAGCTTCAGGCTCGTGAACGCCGTGACGCCGAGCCCGAGCTTTTCGGGGCGCAGCATCACGCGGTAGCCTTCAATCACGCCGGCCGCCTCGAGCCGCTGCAGCCGCCGGCCGATCTGCGACGGCGACAGCGGCACCTCCTCGCCGAGCTGCTGGTGCGTCGCACGGCCGAAGCGCTGCAGCACGTCGAGAAGCGCGAGATCGAAGTGATCGAGTTCCAGCATGAGCGTTCTCCGCATTGATTCCTGTTTTGGTGCGCGATTATCGCATCAACAGGCGAATTCACGCCATCTTTGCGCTCATTCCGCACGCCACTCGCTCTACACTTGCATGGTTCCCAACCACAGCGTGCAGAGCCTCACCATGTCCACCGTCGTCACCGCGAAACTGCAGGAGCAGTTCGACGCGGGCCTCGAAACCCGCGCCGATTTCACCATCGACCAGCCACTCGAACGCTACGGCCAGGTCGACCACGCGGTGTGGCAGCAGCTCTATGCGCGCCAGTCGGCGCTGCTTCGCGGACGCGCATGCGGCGCGTTCATCGCAGGGCTCGGGAAGATCGACCTGCCGGCCGATCGCGTGCCGTCGTTCGCCGACGTGAATCGCCAGCTGAAGCCGGCCACCGGCTGGGAGATCGTCGCCGTGCCGGGCCTCGTGCCCGATCGCGTGTTCTTCGAGCACCTCGCGAACCGGCGGTTTCCGGTCACCTGGTGGATGCGCCGCCCCGATCAGCTCGACTACCTGCAGGAACCCGACTGCTTCCACGACCTGTTCGGCCACGTGCCGCTCCTGATCGAGCCGGTGTTCGCTGACTACATGCAGGCATACGGCCGCACCGCGCTCGCGGTCGCGGACGACGAAGCGGCGCTCGCGCGCCTGGCGCGCCTCTACTGGTATACGGTGGAGTTCGGGCTGATCCGCGACACGAATGGCACGAACGGACTGTCGATTTACGGCGCCGGGATCGTGTCGAGCAAGGGCGAGAGCCTGTACAGCCTCGAAAGCGCGGCGCCGAACCGGCTCGGTTTCAACCTCGAGCGCGTGATGCGCACGCGCTACCGGATCGACACGTTCCAGAAGACCTACTTCGTGATCGATGATTTCGCGCAGTTGTTCGCGCTGGCTGACGTCGATGGCCGTGCGCTGGCCGACCGGCTGGCCCCGCTGTCCGAGTTCCCGGCCGGCGCGGTGGTCGACCGCGATCTCGTGCTGCATCGCGGCACGGGCGAAGGCTGGCCGGACGACGCCGACGCGTAAGGCCGCAGGCCGCGCCGGCATGATTCGCGCGCCGACGCCCGCCCCTCGATGTCCGTCCCCGGATGGCCGTCCCGCAACTATGAAACAATGACCGGTACCGGCTTTGCCGCGTGGCCTCTGCCCGCGTGCGGGCGCCGTTACCGAACGAGGTGCAACATGATTCACAAGCTCACATCAGAAGAACGCAAGACCCGACTCGAAGGCCTGCCTCACTGGACGGCCGTGCCGGGCCGCGACGCGATCCAGCGCAGCCTGCGCTTTGCCGATTTCAACGAGGCCTTCGGCTTCATGACGCGTGTCGCGATCAAGGCGCAGGAAATGAACCACCATCCGGAATGGTTCAACGTGTACAACCGCGTCGACGTGACGCTGTCGACCCACGACGCGGACGGCCTGACCGAACGCGACATCGCGCTCGCGACGTTCATCGACCAGGTGTGCGCACACACCGATCCGGCCGCCTGAGACCTTCCTCTACCGCCGCGCATCTTTCGACGCGCGGCGCGTCAACTTTTCATTTCGATGAACGTTTTCTAGGATGTACTCAGCGAAAGCCTTCAGCTTTCCAAGCCATCCTTAAGGCGCACGTAAGTCTCGTACGCTTTCCGCGCCTTGGGGTCCAAACCTTCCAGTTGCAGCGCGCCTTCGCGCTGTACAATCAGCAGCGCATACGGCTTGGAGAGCGCGCTGGCCTCTTCGCAGAGTTTGAGTTCGTCGCCGCTCGACGGCGAGCGGGCGCGCCAGAAATTGATCGCGGCTTCGAGGTCGTGAATCGAAATATCGGACATGATTGGATTTAATCGTTCGCTGGCCGCCATGCTTGATTGTCAGGCGATGCGTCGCCCCTGTGGAAACGGCGTCGTGCTGTCCGCGTGCCTGAACCGCCAACCCATTGTACTTGAGCGAACTTCATGCGACTCCTTCTGATCGAAGACGACCGCCCCATCGCACGCGGTATCCAGAGCAGCCTCGAGCAGGCTGGCTTCACCGTCGACATGGTGCATGACGGCATCTTTGCCGAACAGGCGCTGGCACAAAACCGCCACGAACTCGTGATCCTCGACCTCGGCCTGCCGGGCATCGACGGTATGACGCTGCTCACACGCTTTCGCCAGACCAATCGCCACACGCCGGTCATCGTGCTGACCGCGCGCGACGAATTGAACGACCGGATTCAGGGCCTGAACTCCGGCGCCGACGATTACATGCTCAAGCCGTTCGAGCCGGCCGAGCTCGAAGCGCGCATCCGCGCGGTGATGCGCCGCAGCGGCCCGCACAGCGACATGCCGCGTCCGGAAGTGTCGCTCGGCGGCGTCCGCCTGTCGGGCGTCGATCGCCGCATCTTCAACGACGACAAGCCGCTGGAACTGTCGCCGCGCGAATTCGCGGTGCTCGAAATGCTGCTGCTGCGTCACGGCCGTGTGGTCAGCAAGGCCCAGCTGCAGGATCACCTCACGCACTTCGGCGGCGATCTCGGCGACACCGCGATCGAAGTCTACGTGCACCGGGTGCGCAAGAAACTGGAGCAGTGCCGTGTCGAAATCGTCACGGTGCGCGGCTTCGGCTACCTGCTGCAGGAAATCCGCCAGACCGCGAGCGTCTGAGCGGCGCCGCACGCCGGCCGGCCGCGTGCCGCCGGCAAGCCGCCCTGCCCGCGTCGCCGTCCGACGCACGTCCGCGCCGCTCCCCGTGAGCGGCGCTTATCCATTTGCCCGTCGAAATGTCTTCTGATCCGGCTGTCACCACCAGCCTGCGCCGCTCGCTGCTTCGGCGCCTCGCCGCGCCGCTGTCGATGCTCGCGCTGATGAGCGGCCTGATCGCCTACTGGCTCGCGTGGCAATACACGCAGCACGTGATCGACCGCTCGCTCGCCGATCTCGCCACCGCCATCTCCAAACAGATCCAGATCGCCGGCCCCGACGCGCCGTTCACGGTGCCGCCGCTCGCGCAGGCGATGTTCTCCGATCCGGCGGAGGCGCTGATCTACCGGATCAGCGACGGCGAACAGGAACTCGCCGGCGACCCGAAGCTGCCGCTGCGCGGCATCAACGTGCGCCGCATGCATCACGCGTACGTGTTCGAGGCCGAGTACGACAATCGCGCGGTGCGCGTCGCGCAGGTGCGTGTCGACAATGTCGAGGGCGGCAAGCCGATGGTGGTCGAGGTCGCGCAGCCGGTGCGCCACCGTTACCGGATCGCGGCCGAATTCCTCGTCGCGATCATGATGCCGCTGTTGCTGTTGCTGCTCGCGGGCTGGGGCATCGTGTGGCGGGTCGTGAACCAGCAGCTCGGCCCGCTCACGCATCTCGCCGATTCGCTGAACCGGCAGACCCACACGTCGCTGGAGCCGGTCGACGAAACCGACGTGCCGCTCGAGATCCGGCCGCTGACGAGCGCGATGAACGCGCTGCTCGGCCGCCTGAAGACCGCGCTCGACGCGCAGCGCAAGTTCATCGCCGATGCCGCGCACCAGTTGCGCACGCCGCTCACGGCCGTGAAACTGCATGCCGAGCAGGCCGCCGTCGCGCGCGACCCGCAGCAGACCTACGCCGCGGTGCGCGAACTGCGCGCGGCCGCCGACCGCGCGGTGCGGCTGTCGAACCAGCTGCTGTCGCTCGCGCGTGCGGAGCCGGGCGAACAGGCCGCGCGTTTCGTCGACGTCGACCTGGCCGCGATGGCGTTCGAGACGGGTGCCGAGTGGGTGCCACGCGCGCTCGCCTCGCATGTCGATCTCGGCTTCCAGCGCAGCGACGATCCCGGCGAAGACGAAACGCTGAACGTGCGCGGCAACCCCGTGCTGCTGCGCGAAGTGATCGCGAACCTGCTCGACAATGCGCTGAAATACGTGCCGCTCGCACGGCCGGCGGGCGCGCGGATCACGGTGAACGTCGCACGCGGCGCGCTCGAGGACGGCCAGCCAGCCGCCGAGATCGTCGTCGAGGACAACGGCCCGGGCGTGCCGGCCGGCCAGCAGGCCGACCTGTTCAAGCGCTTCTTCCGCGGCGATGCGCAGAGCGGCAACGGCGTCGAGACGGGCGCCGGGCTCGGCCTCGCGATCGTGCACGACATCATCGCGATGCACGGCGGCACGGTGTCGTACGAGGATGCAACGGAAGGCGGCTCGCGTTTCGTGGTGCGGGTGCCGCTCGCCAAGCGCACCGCGAAGCCGGCGAGCGAGACGCCGGCCGCCGCGCCGACGCACTGAGGCGCGCGCTGGCCCGTATCGGGCAGGACGGCCGCGTGGCGGCCATCCTGGTGAAGGCAAAGCAGCCGCGCACGATGCGCGGCCGCGCCGGTCACTTCTTCTTTTTCTTGTCCTTCGCGACGGACTCTGACTTCCTGTCCTTCTTCTTTTTCTTCTTGCCGTCGTCGTCCGGCGTGGCGAGCAGCGTGCCGCGACACGCGGCCGCGCCGCAATGGCACGCGTATTCGCGCTTGAGCTTCTTCGTCAGCTTCTCGTCGATCACGAGGCCGTAGTCGTAGAACAGCTCTTCTTCTGGCCCGATATCGCGCAGCGCATGGATAAACACGCGGCCCTCGATCTCCTCGGCCTCGCAGTTCGGCGCGCACGAATGGTTGATCCAGCGCGCGCTGTTGCCGTCGATCTTGCCGTCGATCACGCCGCCCTCTTCCAGTGCGAAGTAGAACGTATGGTTCGGCTCGTTCGGGTCGTGCGGATGGCGGCGCAGCGCTTCCTTCCACGAAATTCGCTCGCCCTTGTATTCCACTACGCGTTCGCCGGCCTTGATCGGCGCCACCGCGAACACGCCCTTGCCGTGTACTCCCGAGCGGCGCACCGCGATCCTGCGTGAACTCATCGAACGAATCCTTTGAAGACGACTTGAATGGAAGACAGCCGCGCTTTCGATTTGCGCGGCCCTGCGTCGCGCGAAACGAAAACGCGGCACCGGTTGGTGCCGCGTCGGGGCATGCGGCGAATCACCCGCATCCTACACGTTCACGATTGCTTCGTTCAACATCGCGCGCAATATCGCGCGCATGCCGCTCAGCGCTGGCCGAATGCGATGTCGCCGAACAACGCCTTGTGCTCGCGCGGCTGCGAACGCCAGTACTGCGGCGGCGCCGAAACCTGCGCGCCGAGCTCGGCGGCCGCATGCCACGGCCAGCGCGGGTCGTACAGCATCGCGCGCGCCATCGCGACGAAATCGGCGTCGCCGGCCTCGATCAGCTGGTTCGCATGCGCGGGCTCGTTGATGAGGCCGACCGCGATCGTCGGCATCCCGACCGCGCGCTTCACCGCCTTCGCGAACGGCACCTGGTAGCCGGGCGACAGCGGGATCTTCTGCAGCGGCGACACGCCGCCGGACGACACGTCGATCCAGTCGCAGCCGCGCTCCTTCAGTTCGTGCGCGAACGCGATCGTATCCTCGAGTTCCCAGCCGCCCTCGACCCAGTCGGTCGCCGACACGCGCACGCCCACCGGCCGGTCCGCCGGAAACGCCGCGCGCACGATGTCGAAGATCTCGAGCGGAAAGCGCATCCGGTTTTCTCGCGAGCCGCCGTATTCGTCGGTGCGCTGGTTCGAAAGCGGCGACAGGAACTGATGCAGCAGATAGCCGTGCGCCGCGTGCACCTCGATCGCATCGATGCCGAGGCGCGCGGCGCGCTTCGCGGCGGCAGCGAACGCTTCGCGGATCCGGTTCAGGCCGGCCGCGTCGAGCGCGAGCGGCGGCGTCTCGCCGTCCTTGTGCGGTAACGCCGACGGCGCATGCGGCAGCCACCCGCCATCGGCGACGGACACGAGCTGGCCACCCTTCCACGGCACCTCGCTCGACGCCTTGCGCCCAGCATGCGAGAGCTGCATCGCGACTCGGACCGGCGAATGCTTGCGGATCGCCGCCAGCACCGGCTTGAGCGCCGCTTCGGTCACGTCGTCCCACAGGCCGAGGTCGCCGGCCGTGATGCGCCCGTCGGGTTCGACGGCGGTCGCTTCGATGCAGAGCAAGCCCGCACCGGACAGCGCGAGATGGCCGAGGTGAATCATGTGCCAGTCGGTCGCCTCGCCGCGCTCGGCCGAGTACTGGCACATCGGGGAGATCACGATCCGGTTCGGAAGGGTCACGCCGCGCAGCGTGAACGGAGAAAACAGCGCTGTCATGGATACCGCTCGCCAGGAAAGGGAAACAGCGGACCAGCGTAGCATGCGGGCTCGAAGCCTGCTCGTAGCCGGCTCGGCAGTAAGCGGATGGTCAGGCAGGGCCGGCGTGCAGCCGGCCGCGAGGCAGCGCGCACGCGGCGTGCGGCGGTGCGCCGACCCGCAATGCCCGCGGGCCGGTCACGCGCGGTGCCGCTCGCCCGGGATCAAAGCCCGACGCTGTCGAGCCACTCGCCGAACATGCGTCGTGCGGCCGTCTCCAGCGCAGGACCGTGCTGAACGGTGTCGGCGCGCAACTGGCGCGCGTCGATGCCGGGCGTCGACGCGATTTCGCCGGCATTGCCGATCAGCCAGGGTTCGAAGCGGTCGGAGCGGATTTCAGGATGACATTGCAGCGCCAGCACGTGCTGCCCCCACGCGAACGCCTGATGGCGGCACGCCGGTGTCGATGCAAGATGGATCGCGCCGCCCGGCAGGTCGAACGTATCGCCGTGCCAGTGCAGCATCGAGGTCGCCGCGCCGTCGAGGTGGCGCAGCGGCGACGCGCGGCCCGCGTCGGTGAGCGTCAGCGGCGCCCAGCCAAGTTCCTTCTGCGCAGCCGGATAGACGCGCGCACCGAGCGCGCGGGCGATGAACTGCGCCCCGAGGCAGATGCCGAGGATCGGCAGTCCGGCATCGATGCGCTGGCGCACGAGTGCCGCGAGCGGCGCGATCGACGGATACTGCGCATCCTCGTACACGCTGAGTGGCCCGCCGAGCATCACGATCAACGCAGGCTTGAGCGCGTCAAGCGCCTCGACGCGCGACGATCCGACGTCGACGTATCGCACCCGCCGCCCGCGCTCTCCGAGCACCTGCTCGAAGCTGCCGAGGTCCTCGAAATGCACGTGGCGGATCGCCACCACTTCAGCGTTCATCATCGGCCTCCCGGTCGATCGACGGACGTCAGCCGGCGAACAACTTCCAGGTCTTCTTTTGCGTCGCCGCGTCGGCTTCTTCGTGCACCGAACAGTCGAGACGCAGATCGCTGTCGGCCATCGACAGATCGAGCGCCGCGCAGTGATGCACGGTCTTCTTCGACTGCTTGCCCGGCTGGAAATGCGCGCACGTCAGGCACATGCGCTGCGGCGGCGTCGCGCCGGCCACCTGCAGCTCGCGCAGCGTCTTCAGCAGCGCGCGGTACAGCGTGCCCTGCTCGTCCGCGCCGAGCTTGCCGACTGCTTTCGTCAGGAATTCAGGCCATTGCAGCGCCTTCTTCGCCGCGGTGCGGCCGCGGGCCGACAGGCGCACGGCGAGCGCACGGCCGTCGTCCAGTGCGCGACGCTTCTCGACGAGCCCCTTCGTCTCGAGCGTGCTGACCGCGTCGCTGGTGGTCGCAGCCGTGAGCTGCGTCTCGCGGGCGATCTCGCCGAGCCGCATCGGGCCCTTGCGTTGCAGCAGCAGCACGAGGATCTCGCCCTGCGTCGGCGTGAGGCCTGCACCTTCCGCCCAATCCCATGCCTGGCTTCGCATGGCCGTACTCAACCGCAGCAAGCTGTGGGTCACACGTCCCGAAGCCTGATTCCCGTAAACGCCTTCGCTCATAGTCTTTTCGCTTTGCCGCCGCCCGGATCGCCGAGCAGCCGTAGTGTGGAGATCGAATGTCTATCTCAAAACAGACGCTCGTTGAAGAGCGTCGACACGGCCGTCGCGAGGCACACGCGGCGGTCGCGTTCGCGGCGACCGGTGAGACACGGGTCGTTCCGGTGTCCGCAAAGCCGACATTCTAAGCGAGAGCGGAAAATCGCACAGCTAAGTTATCCCCTTCAATCTGTGGAAAATCGCTGGATAACCGGATTTTTTCGTTGTGCCGGCAATCTCTGCCGACCCCACAACCGAACGCGCAAACATTTTCCTGTTGGAATCGGCCATCGTGCCGATGGTACCGATCCACCGGGTTATCCATCCCGCAGAGCATTGACTTTGAAGCGGAATATCAGGTTATCCACAGATTTTCAGGACGACTGGCGACGCGCTGCGCACGAATCGGCGTCGAACGGCGTTCAGCGAATCGGCGCGCGGTCGAGCCTGTAATCTGCAAAACATTTTTTCATTCACGCCAGCGCAGGCACTGCTGACGGACCGTCTCGTTCAGCGATTTTTCCTGTTTGAAAACGGTTCTCAACCACGATGCGTCATTCACGCGCGCCTTCGCGAGCGCGCCGATCTCGTCGAGCGCCGCGCGCGAGCCGAGCGCGGCCGCATGCGGCGCGATCCGGTCGAGCGTGTCGAGGATGTCTTCCGCGATCGTGCGGCGCTCACCTGTCTGAGGATTGACGCAGGTGCCCTCGAGCCCGAAGCGGCACGCTTCGAAACGGTTGAATGTGTAGACGAGATAGTCGTCCTCCGACAGCTTCAGCGGCCGGTCGGTCAGCAGGTAGCGCGCGAGCGTCTGGATGTAGCAGGCAATCGCGGCCGCGCGATCGACCGACAGCGGCGTGTCCATCACGCGCACTTCGATCGTCCCGTAGCCGGGCTTCGGCCGGATGTCCCAGTAAAAGTCCTTCATCGAGTTGACGACGCCCGTGTTGACCATCTTCGTGAAGTACTCCTCGAAGCTGTCCCAGGTCAGCACGAACGGCGCGCGGCCCGACAGCGGGAACGCGAACACCGAATTCAGGCGCGCCGAATGGAAGCCGGTATCGACGTTCTGCACGAACGGCGACGACGCGGACAGCGCGATGAAGTGCGGAATGAAGCGTGACATCGAGTGCAGCAGGAACAGCGCGCTGTCCGGATCGGGGCAGCCGATGTGCACGTGCTGGCCGAACACGGTGAACTGCTTCGCGAGATAGCCGTACAGCTCGGAGATGTACTGGAAGCGCGGCGCGTCGTAGATCTGCCGGTCGCTCCACTGCTGGAACGCGTGCGTGCCGCCGCCGGCGAGCCCGACGTTGAGCTGATCGGCCGCCTTCACGAGCACGTCGCGGATCGCGTGCAGCTCGCTGACCGCCTGTTCGTGCGAATGGCAGATGCCGGTCGACAGCTCGATCATGCTCTCGGTGATTTCGGGCGTGATGTTGCCGGGGAAGGTCTCGCCCTGGATCAGGCGCATCAGGTCGGATGCCGCCTTGGTCAGGTCGTAGTTGTGCGTGTTGACGACCTGGATCTCCAGTTCGACGCCGAACGTGAACGGTTCGGAATTGACGAAAGTTTCGAGTGCCATGGCAGGTTCCGGAAATCAGTTGCCGTCGCTGCGTTCGCTGACCGCCGACAGGCAGCGGTAGACGACGAACGGGCTGACGAGCTGCAGGATCACGATCGTGCACATCACGATCGCACGCAGGTGCGGGTCGAAATTCGGATAGAGCTGGTAGGTGTCGTCGACGAGCAGGTACGACAGCGCGGACATCGGTGTAAGCGCGATGCCGAGCGCGATGCCTTGCTTCATCCCGATGCCGCTCGGCTTCGCGAACGCGACGACGCCGGCCAGCTTCGCAACGAGCCGCGTGACGATCAGCACGATCGCGAGTAGCCCGCCGAGTGCGATGTCGCCCCACGTGAACGACGTGAGCGTCAGCACGAACAGGACCACCGTCAGCAGCCAGCCGGCCGTGCCGAAATGCTCGGGCCACAACTGCGGCCGCGCTTCGAGGTTCTTCACGATGATGCCGGCGAGCAGCAGCGTGAGCAGCGTCGACAGCTTCAGCGCCTGCGCCACCGCGATCGCGAGCATCACGAGCCCGAACAGCGCGACGAACGAATGCTCGTCGCGCATCGTCGAGGTCATGTGGCGGAACAGGTAATTGCACGCCCGCGCGACCAGGTACGCGACGATGAACGAACCGGCGATCAGATAGACGGGCTGCAGGATCGTCGCGAAAACGTTCCCGTACGCCTCCTGGTGGAGCCAGCTCGTGACGAGCTTGGTCAGCACGATCGCGTACACGCTGTTCAGCGCGGTCAGCGTGATGAGGCGCTGCGACACCTGCCCTTCCGCTCGCAGTTCGGTCTTGAGCTGGATCACCATCGACGGCGACGTCGCGATCGCGATCGCCGACAGCACGAGCGCGACCATGCCCGACACGCCGAGTGCGAGCATCACGAACAGCACGAGTACGAATGTCAGCGTCGCCTCGGCAAGGCTCGACGCAATGAGCCACGGATTGCGGCGAATCCATTTCAGGTCGAGACGGCTGCCGAGCTCGAACAGCAGCAGCCCGAGCGCGACGTCGATCAGCAGCCGAGAGGTTTCGTCGGTGCTCGCGTCGATCACGCCGAATCCGAACGAACCGGCGACGAGGCCGATCACCGCATAGCCGGTGATGCGCGGCAACCGCCATGCGCGGTAGCACAGCTCGCCGCACAGACCGGCCGCGAACAACACGAGCCCGGCCCAGAACACGGCATCCGGTGCGAGCGGCCAGTTGGGCAGGAATGAAAACGCCGACTTCATCGTGGTGACTTCTCCTTTGGAAGCAATCGCCAGCGGCGCGGGGTCAAGCGTCAGAAATGAGATGCACGCCGGCTGGGTATCGCCCCGAATGTGATTGTTGTGGTCGACGACGGCGGGACATGGGATCCGCCTTTTTCCGCCGTCCGGCGGAACTGTCGTTCAGGCTGCCGATCTGGATTGTCGGCCTGGTGTGTGAACGGACTGCGCAGTCTCGAAGATTCAGATTCGAAATCGAGCAGACCGTTCCATTGAAGCACGTTCGGCGCCTGGCCGAACGAACGCGAAGGAAACCGATTGTGCCACAGCTTTTTCGCTCCGGAGCCGATCGAATCGACTCGCGGCCCTGTGAGGCGCCACAGGGTCTTTGGTTTCAATGGTTTACTTGTATATATACGTAGTAGAAGTTAACAAGGCTTGCACAGTTCTGTGGATAACTTCGGTTTACGCAACAAGATCAAAGCGTTGGCACAGCCATAACCCGTTGCACAGGCTGTTTGCTCACAGAGGTTTGAGTTGAGCAACTTTTGGGCCGCTCGACGGCTGTGCCGAGTTGCCCAGTTTACGTCCACTGTGATTACACACGAACCGCGCGTGGATTTCGCGCGGTTATCCACAGCATCGAGTGGATAACCTTGCGCGAAAAAATCGAAGCACTGTGAGGATTCGGCTGACGAGATCAGCCGATCTGGCGGCCGCGCAGCGCGCGGATCAGGAACCGGGCCGGGTCGACGGCATCGGCGAGCTCACGCTCGAGCGGCAGCGGCTCGCCTTCGAGTTGCGACGCGATCAGCTCGGCGCCGAGCGCCGCCCACACCAGGCCGCGGGAGCCGTAGCCGAATGCGCCATAGAGGCCCGCGGTACGAGGCAGGTCGCGCGCCTTCGCACCGCTCAGTGCGCGTGCGTTCGCGACGGTCTGCGCTTCGTCCGCAAGCGGGCCGATCACCGGCACACGGTCGGCGACGACCCAGCGAAATGCGACGCGTCCGCGCAGCGTCCCGACGTCCGGCAGCTCGCCGATCAGGCCGGGCAGCAGATGTCGCACGCGCTCGATATTTTCGATATGTCCGGCGGGGCGCATCGCTGGATCGAGGTCGTCGGGTTCGAACGTTGCACCGATCAGCAGCGTGCCGTCGTCGAGCGGCACCGCATAGCCGTCGCCGATCGCCGGGCACGGCAGCGGCGCCGTGCTGCCGGGCGGCAGCAGCGTCAACTGGCCGCGCACCGGCTGCAACGAGACATGCCGCAGGCCGGCGAGACGCACGGCATCGCCCGCGTTCGCAAGCACGACGACCGGCGCTTCAGCGAGCGTTGTGCCTGCCGCGTCGACAGCGCGCCACGTGTCGCCATCACGCTCGAGTCGATCGACTTCGGTGCCGGCCAGCAGTTTCACGCGCTCACCGGCCGCCGCGACTTGCGCGGCGCAGAGCCCTGTCGGCCATACGGCGCCGCCGTGCGGAAACAGCAGGCCACCATGTGCGACGGGCAGGTTCAGATGCGCGCGTGCGGCGTCGGTGTCGAGCAGCGACACATAATCGGACGGTGCGCCGAGCGCGTCGAACGCATCGCGCATCCGCACGAAATCGTCGGCCGATTCCGCGAGGTGAATCATCCCGCGCGTGCTGCGCGCGAACGCATGGCCTGCCTGCTCGAGCGCGCGCCAGCGTGCGAGCGCATGCAGGAAACCGCTGCGCGTGAGGCGGCTCGCGACGTTGTCGTCGCGTGTCATCAGTGGATGAAATACACCGGCCGGATTGCCCGATGCGTCGCTCGCGATCCGCGCGTGCCGTTCGATCAGCGTGACGTTCCAGCCGCGTGCGGCGAGCCGTTCGACGATCGCGCAGCCAGCCAGGCCCGCACCGATCACGATCGCATCGCGCGCGGCAACCGGCAATGCGCGTGGCGGTTCGTGCCGGCGCATCCGCCAGCGCGGTGCATATTCGCCCGCGAGCATCGCATGCTTGCCGGCTAACCCGGTGATCTCGCGGTACGTGAAACCCGCTTCGAGGAGCGCCTTTTTCACCACGCCCGCGCTCGAATACGTCGCAAAGGTCGCATTGTCGGCGGCGACGCGCGCGAGTGCGCGGAACACATCGACCGACCAGAGATCGGGATTTTTCGCGGGCGCTACGCCGTCCAGATAGAACGCATCGGCGCGTGCGACCAGTTTCGGCAGCATCTCGCGCGCTTCGCCCAGCGCGAGCGTGAGCACGACCCGGCCGGCGTCGAATTCGAGGCGGTGAAAACCTGGAACGAGCATCGGCCACGCATCGGCGAGCATTCCCGCTTCTGTCGAGATAGTTGTGTTAGCAACGATATGGGACAGTGCCCGGCGCAGGTCGTCGCGCGAAAACGGATGTTTCTCGAACGACACGAAATGCAGCCGCTCGCAGCGCGCGGGATCGTCGCGCCAGGCGGCCCAGGTCGCGAGGAAGTTGGCGCCCGCGCCGAATCCCGTTTCGACGATGGTGAACGTGCGGCGGCCTTGCCAGCGCGCGGGCAGCGTGTTGCCCGCGATGAACGTGTGGCTCGCCTGCGCGAGCGCGCCCGCGACATTGTGATAGATGTCGCCGTACTCGGGCGAGACGAGGATGCCGTCGTCGCGAAACGCGAGCGTGGCGGGAACGAGTCGGTCGGGCATGCGAAACAAAAAACGTGGCAGCCAAGCCTGGCAAGGGATTGCGCGGAGGCGTCCGGCGGGCCGTTGGCAAAAACCAACGGCGTTGCGCGACGGCGGACCCGGCTGCGTACCCTGTCCGGTTGGCGCAGGTCAAAAAACGGGCAATCGACGATTCATTCGGCGAAATACCGATGAAAATCTTTGAAACCCTTGTCGTTATTGGGTTTGCGCTGCGCTATCATAGCAACGCCGTACCGCGGGGTGGCCGCCGGCAAGCCGGACGGCACGTCGCGCGGGCCAGGATTCGGCGCTGTGCCGTCGGAGTCTGACTCTCGACGGCACGGTTCGCGCACGTATAATCGGCGCGTTCGCGCTGTTCGTGTCAAACCTAACCTGAAAAAGGAACCTTAATGAACAAACAGGAACTGATCGACGCCGTCGCCGCCCAAACGGGCGCCAGCAAGGCTCAAACCGGCGAAACGCTGGACACGCTGCTCGAAGTCATCAAGAAGGCCGTGTCGAAGGGTGATGCGGTTCAGCTGATCGGCTTCGGCAGCTTCGGTTCGGGCAAGCGCGCAGCACGTACGGGCCGCAACCCGAAGACGGGCGAAACCATCAAGATCCCGGCAGCCAAGACGGTCAAGTTCACGGCTGGCAAGGCGTTCAAGGACGCCGTCAACAAGCGTTAATTCAGCGCCTGTTCCAGGAAAAAAACCCGCCGGAAGGCGGGTTTTTTGTTGGGGGCGCGCGACATTTTTGCCACAGTTCGCGTCACTCTTGCAAGATTTAACGGTTACTTTTCACTGACCGTCTTCGCCGAGTTTTACCGCGTATTACGCGTGCACGATCTGCGTGTCGCCGGGATCTTCGTCGTCATGCGCATCGACATCCCACACCGGAAACGGATCGTCGAACGCGGTCCATTGCGCCGCGCCGAGCGCGAATTCCGCATCGGTGAGCAGGCACGTGTCGAGTTTCGCGCGCCATGCGTCGGCATCGAGGCCGATGCCGATCAGCACGAGTTCCTGACGGCGATCGCCGACCGAGCGGTCGTCGAGGTCGCCCTGCCACTCCGTGCGAATTTCGGCGAGCAACTCGTCGTCGTCCGGCCATTCCGCGCGATCCTGCGCGGCCCACCAGAGACCTGCCGGGCCATGCCGGCACACGCCGCCCGCCTGCGACAGCGAACCGGCGATGTCGTTGCGCGTCGCGAGCCAGAAGAAGCCCTTGCTGCGCAGCACGCCCGGCCACTCCTGATGCAGCAGCGCCCAGAGTCGCGCCGGATGAAACGGCCGGCGCGCGCGGTAAACAAAGTTGCCGATGCCGAATTCGTCGGCTTCGCCATGCACGTGCGCGTGATGCGGATCGTGGCACTCGGGATCGTCGCAAGGCGTGTGATCGTGATCGAGCGACGCGAGCCAGCCCGGCGCGTTCGCGGCTTCGTCGAAATCGAAGCGGCCGGTGTTCAGCACTTCGTCGAGCGGCACGTTGCCGAACGTCGACACGACCTGATGCGCGCGCGGGTTGAGCCGCGCAAGGATGTGCTGCAGGCGCGCGAGTTCGTCCGCGCCGACGAGGTCGGCCTTGTTGATCACCAGCACGTCGCAGAATTCGATCTGCTCGATCAGCAGCTCGACGAGCGTGCGATCGTCTTCGTCCGATGCGGCGATGCCGCGCGTCGCGAGCGCGTCGTCGGAACCGTAGTCGCGCAGGAAATTGTAGGCGTCGACCACGGTGACGAGCGTGTCGAGGCGCGCGACGCTCGACAGCGACGCGCCGTCGTCGTCGACGAACGTGAAGGTTTCGGCGATCGGCATCGGCTCCGCGATGCCGGTCGATTCGATCACGATCGCATCGAAGCGGCCGTCCGCCGCGAGATTGCGGATCTCGACGAGCAGGTCGTCGCGCAGCGTGCAGCAGATGCAGCCGTTCGACATCTCGACGAGGCGTTCCTCGACGTGCGACAGCGCCTGCGCATCGCGCACGAGCGACGCGTCGATGTTGACCGCAGCGAGATCGTTGACGATCACGGCAACTTTCAGGCCCGCGCGGTTCGCGAGGATGTGATTGAGCAGCGTGGTCTTGCCGGCGCCGAGAAAACCGGACAGCACGGTGACGGGCAACGGCTGGTTCATTGCCGGATTCATAACGATTTGCACCAACGGAAAAGAGGGAAAAGCGGCCGCGGCGCCCTGGCGGGGCGCGATCGGCCCGGAGCCGGTCGAAACCGCGGCGTGAGATGCGCATTGTGCATCAAACGCGCGCCGGCCGAGCGCCACGGCGTCAGCTGGCGCTGCGGCGCGGCGTCACTGCTCGGGCGGCAGCAGCTTCCACTGCGCCAGGATCGAGGCGATCTGCCGCGCGTACTTGTCGCGCAGCGACGGCGTTTCGGAATGATAGGCGCCGACCGCCTGCCATGTGTTGCCGTAGCGATTCATCTTCTGGCGCAGGTGCCACGCGGCGATGTAGACGTTCTTGCACGGCTGCATCAGCGTGTCGCGGCCGATGCCGTAGCGCGACAGCGTCGGCAGGTGGATCGAATTGATCTGCATCAGGCCGTAGTCGACCGAGCCGTTCGTATTCTTGTTCAGCGCGTCGGGCCGGTTGCGCGACTCCTGCCACGCGATCGCGCGCAGGATCAGTGGATTGACCTTCTGGTACCGGGCAGCCTCGTCGAAACAATCCGCGCGAGCGTTTCCGCAGGCGAACCACACGCCGGCGGCGATCAACACGATCGAAGCGAACCGTCTGTTCATGTTGCGGAAACGAAAAGGAAATGACGCAAGGATCGGGAAAACCCGTGTCTGTTATTCGTACGACTGGAAACGCGCCGCCCGTATCATACAGACAGTCCGTCACGTGGCGACAAGCAAAAGGCGGCAGCCCGTTTATACCGCATTTTCGTGTCGATTCATCGCAAAACGACGGCGATGGCCTGAATGCCGGGGCATTGCCGAAATCTTACATATTGCATACGGTGTGCCGGATACATGTCGTATGTGAGACAGTCCTCGGATCAATGTGATATTTCGGACATGAAAAACTGCTAATGTCGCGCCTTTAGGACTTGGATCCCAGCACTACCGCCGGAAGTGGCCTGAGCCGGCATCGACCCATTCATCCATGACAAGAAATCGCTTCGTTATGCGGCGCATCGCCACGACCCTGATGGTCGCCGGCATCATCGTCTCGCAGGCCGCCTACGCTCAGGTCACGCTCAATTTCGTGAATGCGGATATCGACCAGGTCGCCAAGGCGATCGGCGCCGCAACCGGCAAGACGATCATCGTCGACCCCCGCGTGAAGGGGCAGCTCAATCTCGTGGCCGAACGGTCGGTGCCGGAAGACCAGGCGCTGAAGACGCTGCAGTCGGCGCTGCGCATGCAGGGCTTCGCGCTGGTGCAGGATCACGGCGTGCTGAAGGTCGTGCCGGAGGCCGACGCGAAACTGCAGGGCGTGCCGACCTATGTCGGCAATGCGCCGCAGGCGCGCGGCGACCAGATCATCACGCAGGTGTTCGAGCTGCGCAACGAATCGGCGAACAACCTGCTGCCGGTGCTGCGGCCGCTGATTTCGCCGAACAACACGGTCACCGCCTACCCGGCGAACAACACGATCGTCGTCACTGACTACGCGGACAACGTGCGCCGCATCGCGCAGATCATCTCGGGGGTCGACAGCGCCGCGGGCGCGCAGGTTCAGGTCGTGCCGCTGCGCAACGCGAACGCGATCGACCTTGCCGCGCAGCTTCAGAAGATGCTCGACCCCGGCGCGATCGGCAACAGCGACGCGACGCTGAAGGTGTCGGTCACGGCCGACCCGCGCACCAACTCGCTGATGCTGCGCGCATCGAGCGCCTCGCGCCTCGCGGCGGCGAAGCGCCTCGTGCAGCAGCTCGATGCGCCAAGCGCCGTGCCGGGCAACATGCACGTCGTGCCGCTGCGCAATGCCGACGCGGTGAAGCTCGCGAAGACGCTGCGCGGGATGCTCGGCAAGAGCAGCAACGATAGCGGCTCGTCGGCGTCGTCCAACGATGCGAACAGCTTCAACCAGGGCGGCGGCTCGTCGTCGAGCGGCAACTTCTCGACCGGTACGTCGGGCACCCCGCCGCTGCCGTCGGGCGGCCTCGGCGGTTCGTCGTCATCGTCGTACGGCAGCGGCGCGTCGGGCAGCGGCGGGATCGGCAGCGGCGGCCTGCTCGGCGGCGACAAGGACAAGGGCGACGACAACCAGCCGGGCGGGATGATCCAGGCCGACTCGGCCACCAACTCGCTGATCATCACCGCGTCCGATCCGGTCTACCGGAACCTGCGCTCGGTGATCGACCAGCTCGACGCACGGCGTGCGCAGGTCTATATCGAAGCGCTGATCGTCGAGCTGAACTCGACGACGCAGGGCAACCTCGGCATCCAGTGGCAGGTCGCGAGCGGCCAGTTTCTCGGCGGCACGAACCTGAGCCCCCAGCTCGGCCTGGGTAACAGTATCGTCAACCTGACGACGGGCTCGGCGGGCAGCACCGGGGCCGGCCTGGCGGCCAACCTCGCTTCGCTGACCCCGGGCTTGAACATCGGCTGGCTGCACAACATGTTCGGCGTGCAGGGCCTCGGCGCGCTGCTGCAGTATTTCGCGGGCGTGAGCGACGCGAACGTGCTGTCGACGCCGAACCTGATCACGCTCGACAACGAGGAAGCGAAGATCGTCGTCGGCCAGAACGTGCCGATCGCGACCGGTTCGTATTCGAACCTGACGAGCGGCACGACGAGCAACGCATTCAATACCTACGACCGTCGCGACGTCGGCCTGACGCTGCACGTGAAGCCGCAGATCACCGACGGCGGGATTCTGAAGCTGCAGCTCTACACGGAGGATTCGGCGGTCGTCAGCGGTACCACCAACGCGCAGACCGGCCCGACCTTCACGAAGCGCTCGATCCAGTCGACGATCCTGGCCGACAACGGCGAGATCATCGTGCTCGGCGGCCTGATGCAGGACAACTACCAGGTATCGAACAGCAAGGTCCCGCTGCTCGGCGACATTCCGTGGATCGGCCAGCTGTTCCGTTCGGAATCGAAGGTGCGCGCGAAAACCAACCTGATGGTGTTCCTGCGCCCGGTGATCATCTCCGATCGCAGCACCGCGCAGGAAGTCACTGCCAACCGCTACGACTACATCCAGGGCGTGACGGGCGCGTACAAGTCGGACAACAACGTGATCCGCGACAAGGACGATCCGGTCGTCCCGCCGATGCCGCTCGGTCCGAGCCAGGGCGGCACGCCCGCCGGGAACCTGTTCGACCTCGACAAGATGCGTCGCCAGCAGATGCAGCGCCAGGTGGCGCCGGTTCCGGCCCAGCCGTTGCCGGAGGCGACGCCCGCACAGCCGCGGAGCGTGCCGCAGCAGTCGGTGCCGCAACAACCGCTGACCGCCACGCCGGGAGCTTCGCAGTGACGGACGTGCTCGCGTCCTCCGCCCACGACGGTGCGCCGGGCGAACGGCAGCCGCCGTCGCCGCTCGCCGCGCGCCTGCTGCCGTACGGCTTCGCGAAGAGCGGCCAGGTGCTGATCGCGCACCAGCTCGACGACACGCTCGAGGTGTGGATCAGCGAACGCACGAGCGACGCCGCGCTCGCGGAGATCGCGCGCAACTTCGGCTCGATCTCCGTGCACCGCGTGCCGGCCGACGAACTCGCGCAGGCGATCAACCAGGCCTACGCGCGCCAGGACGGCAGCGCCGCGCAGGTGGTCGGCGAGGTTGAAGGCGAAGTCGACCTGTCGCGCCTGATGCAGGACATCCCCGAAGTCGAGGATCTGCTCGAATCGGAAGACGACGCGCCGATCATCCGGATGATCAACGCGCTGCTCACGCAAGCGGCGCGCGAACAGGCATCGGACATTCACATCGAGCCGTTCGAGAACGCATCGGTCGTGCGGTTTCGCGTCGACGGCACGCTGCGCGACGTCGTGCGCCCGAAGAAGGCGCTGCATGGCGCACTGATCTCGCGGATCAAGATCATGGCGCAGCTCGACATCGCCGAGAAACGCCTGCCGCAGGACGGTCGCATCACGCTGCGCGTCGGCGGCCGGCCGGTCGACGTGCGCGTGTCGACGCTGCCCACCGGGCACGGCGAGCGCGCGGTGCTGCGTCTGCTGGAAAAGGATGCGAAGCGCCTGAATCTCGAAGCGCTCGGGATGGGCCGCGACACGCTCGTCCAGTTCGACAAGCTGATCGCGCGACCGCACGGCATCGTGCTCGTCACGGGCCCGACGGGCTCGGGCAAGACGACGACGCTGTATGCGTCGATGTCGCGGCTCGAAACCGCGACGACCAACATCATGACCGTCGAGGACCCGATCGAGTACGACCTCGGCGGCATCGGCCAGACGCAGGTGAACGAGCGGATCGGGATGACCTTTGCCCGCGCGCTGCGCTCGATCCTGCGCCAGGATCCGGACGTGATCATGATCGGCGAAATCCGCGACCTCGAAACCGCGCAGATCGCGGTGCAGGCGTCGCTGACGGGCCACCTCGTGCTCGCGACGCTGCACACGAACGATGCGGCATCGGCCGTCACGCGTCTGACCGACATGGGTGTCGAGCCGTACCTGCTCGCATCGTCGCTGCTCGGCGTGCTCGCGCAGCGCCTGGTGCGGCAGCTCTGCCCCGTCTGCAAGGAAGAGCGGCACGAGGATGGGCGCACGCTGTGGCATCCGGTCGGCTGCGACAAGTGCGGGCATTCGGGCTACGCGGGCCGGCGCGGCGTATACGAGCTGCTGCTGGTCGACGACTCGATCCGCGCGCTGATCCATCGCAACGCGGCCGACGCGGAGATTCTGGCCACCGGCCGCGCGGAAGGGATGCGCACGCTGCGCGACGACGCCGAACGCTGGCTCGCGGCCGGCGCGACGTCGCTCGAGGAAGTGCTGCGCGTGACGGGAGGCGCATAGCGCGATGCCGGCATTCCGTTTCGAAGCGATCGATGCGGCGGGACACGCGCAGAAAGGCGTCATCGATGCCGACAGCGCGCGTGCCGCGCGCGGCCAGCTGCGCACGCAGGGGCTCACGCCGCTCGTCGTCGAGCCGGCCGCCAGCGCAACGCGCGGCGCGCGCTCGCAGCGCCTCGCGTTCGGCCGCAAGCTGTCGCAGCGCGAGCAGGCGATCCTCACGCGCCAGCTCGCGAGCCTGCTGATCGCGGGGCTGCCGCTCGACGAGGCGCTCGGCGTGCTGACCGAGCAGGCCGAGCGCGACTACATCCGCGAACTGATGGCCGCGATCCGCGCCGAGGTGCTCGGCGGCCATTCGCTCGCGAATGCGCTGGGCCAGCATCCACGCGATTTTCCGGAAATCTACCGCGCGCTCGTCGCAGCGGGCGAGCATACGGGCAAGCTCGGCATCGTGCTGTCGCGCCTGGCCGACTACATCGAGCAGAGCAACGCGCTCAAGCAGAAGATCCTGCTGGCGTTCACGTATCCGGGCATCGTCACGCTGATCGCATTCGGCATCGTGACGTTCCTGCTGAGCTACGTGGTGCCGCAGGTCGTCAACGTGTTTGCGAGCACGAAGCAGCAGTTGCCGATCCTCACCGTCGTGATGATGGCGCTGTCGGAATTCGTGCGGCACTGGTGGTGGGCGATCCTGATCGTGGTCGCGCTCGTCGTGTGGTTCGTGAAGGCGACGCTGTCGCGCGACGGGCCCAGGCTCGCGTTCGACCGCTGGGTGCTGACCGCGCCGCTCGCGGGCAAGCTCGTGCGCGGCTACAACACGGTGCGCTTCGCGAGCACGCTCGGCATCCTGACCGCGGCCGGCGTGCCGATCCTGCGCGCGTTGCAGGCGGCCGGCGAGACGCTGTCGAACCGCGCGATGCGCGCGAACATCGACGATGCGATCGTGCGCGTGCGCGAAGGCTCCGCGCTGTCGCGCGCGCTGAACAACGTGAAGACGTTTCCGCCGGTGCTCGTGCACCTGATCCGTTCAGGCGAAGCGACGGGCGACGTGACGACGATGCTCGACCGCGCGGCGGAAGGCGAGGCGCGTGAACTCGAGCGGCGCACGATGTTCCTGACGAGCCTGCTCGAGCCGCTCCTGATCCTCGCGATGGGCGGCATCGTGCTCGTGATCGTGCTGGCCGTGATGCTGCCGATCATCGAGCTGAACAACATGGTGCAGTGACGGCCCGAGCGTCGGTCGGGCCGCCGCCGTTCAACGCATGTAGATCGCGGGGGACGGTGTGTTCGCGGGGAGCTGGATTTCGGCGCGGGCGCCGTTGCGGTCGACGATGATCGAGCGGCTGCGGACTTCGGCGAGCTTCGCGCCGGGCGTGACTTCCGCGCCGAGCGACACGGCACGCGGCGGTTCGCCGCCGACGCCGACGATCGCGGCGCCGCCATGATTGAGCGCGAGAATGCCGAACAGGTGGATGTCCTGCACGGGATTCTTGTCGAGCTGTCCGCCGAAGAGCGCGGCGGCGTCCTCGGTGCGGATCGGCAACCGCGCGGCGGCGGCGGGCAGCGGCGCTTCGCGGGCCGACAGCGTGACGACCCAGTAGGTGGCCGTCGCGCACAAACCCGCGAAGAGGGCTAGGGAGAGGATCCGGATCGAGAGCGCGTTCATGCGCGCTATTGTACGGATGTATATGAAATTTGCGTTGGGTGAAAGCCCTCGGCAATGCGCGCCTTACAATGCGTGCTCCGCGCCCGGGGTATCGGAAGCTTGCCGTCAGGCAGGCATGCCGCGATCCGCAGGGTACGTCACTCAATCGACGATATTTTTTGGAAAGAGGTAGTCAGTCATGCAAACGTGGATCACTCGCCGTAATGCGGCCGTGCGCCGTCAGCGCGGTTTCACGCTGATCGAGATCATGGTGGTGGTCGCGATCCTCGGGATCCTCGCGGCACTGATCGTGCCGAAGATCATGAGCCGTCCCGACGAGGCGCGCCGTATCGCCGCGAAGCAGGACATCGGCACGATCATGCAGGCGCTCAAGCTGTACCGTCTCGACAACGGCCGCTATCCGACCCAGGAACAGGGCCTGAACGCGCTGACCCAGAAGCCGACCACCGATCCGATCCCGAACAACTGGAAGGACGGCGGCTATCTCGAGCGCCTGCCGAACGATCCGTGGGGCAATGGGTACAAGTACCTGAACCCGGGCGTGCACGGTGAGATCGACGTGTTCAGCTACGGCGCCGACGGCAAGGAAGGCGGCGAGAGCAACGATTCCGACATCGGTTCGTGGCAGTAAGCCTGCGCTGACCGGACCGACGTTCTCCCCGTTCCTCATTTCATGCCCGCCCTTCGCACGCCCTTGCGCGCCGCTCGCCGCGATGCCCGCGACGGTCGCGTTCGTCGCGGTGTGCCCGTGACCGCGGCGCGTGCGCGCGGCTTCACGCTGCTCGAGATGCTGGTCGTGCTCGTGATCGCGGGCCTGCTGGTGTCGCTCGCGTCGCTGTCGCTCACGCGCAATCCGCGTACCGACCTGCGCGAGGAAGCGCAGCGCATCGCGCTGCTGTTCGAAACGGCCGGCGACGAAGCGCAGGTGCGCGCGCGCCCGATCGCGTGGCAGCCGACCGCACACGGCTTCCGTTTCGACGTGAGCTCGCCCGACGGCTGGCGCGCGCTGCACGACGACGTGCTGCGCCCGCGCGACTGGGACGGCGGCGTCACCGGCGCCGATATCGACTACCCCGGATCCGACGTGCGCGCGAGCCGCGTCGTGTTCGGCATCGAAAGCGTCGACACGCCGGTGCGCGTGACGCTGCATTCGGCGGTCGGCAGCGCGACGATCGTCGGCACCGGCAACGGCCGCTACGAGGTGCAATGACGATGCGTCGTCGCCTGCCCTTCCCGGCTTCTTCCCGAGGCTTCACGATGATCGAGGTGCTGGTCGCGCTCGCGATCATCGCGGTCGCGCTCGCCGCGTCGATCCGCGCGGTCGGCACGATGGCGACCAATGCGTCCGATCTCCATCGCCGGCTGCTCGCCGGCTGGAGTGCCGACAACGCACTCGCGCAGTTGCGGCTCACGCATGCGTGGCCGGAGGTCGGCGAGCAGAATTTCGACTGCTCGCAAGGCAACGTGCAGCTCGTCTGCACGCAGCGCGTGAGCACGACGCCGAACCCGGTGTTCCGGCGCGTGCAGGTGTCGGTGAGCATGCCGGGGCAAGCCGGCGTGCTCGCGCAAATGGTGACGGTGGTCGCGAATGAAACCAGCCGTCCGCTCTGACGCGCCGATGCGGCGCCGGCCCGTGCGTTCCGTCGGCTCGCGCCGCGTGCGCGGCTTCACGCTGATCGAACTGATGATCGCGATCGCGATCCTCGCGGTGGTCGCGATCCTCTCGTGGCGCGGGCTCGACCAGATCATGCGCGGCCGCGACAAGGTCGCGTCCGCGATGGAGGACGAGCGCATCTTCGCGCAGATGTTCGACCAGATGCGCATCGACGCGCGGCTCGCCGCCACCGACGACGAAGCCGGCCAGCCGGCCATCGGCGTCGCCGGCAACACGCTGCAGATCGTCCGCGAACTCGACGTGCCGGGGGCCGCGCCACGGCTGCAAGTGGTCCGCTACCGGATCGCCGGCGGGCGTGTCGTGCGCTATGCGTCGCCGCCGCTCGACGACGCGAACCGCCTGCGCGACGTGCTGAAGGACAGCAGCGTCGACGGCTGGAGCTGGGTCGCGCTGATGGGCGGCGTCGGTGCGATCGACGCGAAGCTGTACGTGCCGCGCGTCGGCTGGACCACCAACCTGCAGGCGGCCAGCGACGCGCTGTCGCAGAACAACGATGCGCTGAAGGTGCCGCAGATCGGCAACGCGCCGCCGACGCGCGCGGTGACGGGGCTGCAGGTCAGCATCGGTGCGACGTCGCTACGCGTGCCCGTCACGCGCATCTTCCTCGTCGGGGAATGACGATGCACGCGCGCCCTCACCGTTCCCGGTTCGCCGCTCGCGGCAGCGCGAGCGCGCATGCCCGCACTCGCCGCGAGCGCGGCGCGGCGATCATTACGGCGCTGCTCGTCGTCGCGCTGTCGGCGATCCTCGTGTCGGGGATGCTGTGGCGCCAGCAGGTGCAGATTCGCCGCATCGAGAACCAGCGCGTGATCGCGCAGGCGCAGTGGGTCGCGCGCGGCGCGCTCGACTGGACGCGCATGATCCTGCGTTCCGAAGGCGACACGGCGCCCGGCATCACCTATCTCGGCGGGATCTGGGCCGTGCCGATCGCTAAGACCAAGCTGTCCGACTTCCTCGGCCGGATCGGCGCGCCGAACGACAACGGCGGCGAAGACACCTACATCTCCGGATCGATCGAGGACGCGCAGGCGAAGTACAACCTGCGCAACCTCGTGTCGTCGCCGGCGCCCGGCGTGCTGCAGCTCAACGTGATGCAGCTCCAGGCGTTCCAGCGGCTGTTGACGACGCTCGGCTACGACGGCGCGTTCGCGAAGCGGATCGCGCTGCAGATGCGCGCCGGCCTGATGCATTCGGCGACGCGTTTCCAGACGCCGACGCTGCCCGGCGCCGGTACGGCCGCGACCGCGCCGGTGCCCGGCGGCGACATGACCGGCAACATCACCGACGAACCGGGAATGTCCGACAGCGATCGCGGGCCCGCGCCGCTCGTGATGACCGGCGTCGACAGCCTGCTCGACGTCGACGGCGTGACGCCCGAAATGGTCGCGCGACTGCGCCCGTTCGTCACCGTGCTGCCGACCACCACGCCGGTGAACATGAACACCGCGCCCGCCGAGGTGATCGCGGCGCTGGTGCCGGGGATGAGCGTGTCGTCCGCGCAGGCGCTCGTGGCGCGCCGCGAGACCGTGTTTTTCCGCAACGTCGGCGACGTGCAGCTCGCGCTGCGCGGTGCCGGCGCGCCGAACGTGACGATCGACTCGAGCCTCGTCGACGTCAATTCGAGTTATTTCATCGTGCATGGCCGGATTCAGCACGATCGCGCGGAGGTCGATCGCACCTCGCTCGTGTATCGTGATTCGACCACGCACTCGACGCGGGTCGTGCGCATCCGCGACCAGCTATAACGACGCCATTCGGGAGAGGAGCTCTTGAGCACGCTGATTGTTTCTTTGCCGCCGCGCGAGCCGGCCGTGCCGTTGCAGGAATGGCAGTGGCCCGAGCTGCCGTTCACGCTCGTGGACAAGGCCGGCCAGGTGCAGCGCGCGGGCCGCGCCGCGCTCGCGCTGCTGCCACGCGCGAACGCGACGGTGCTGATCGTCGCCGCGCGCGACGTGCTGCTGCTGGCCGCGACCGTGCCGCCGCTCAAGGGGCCGAAGCTGCGCCAGGCGCTGCCCAACATCGTCGAGGACCAGCTGATCCAGGATCCGCTCGGCTGCCATATCGCGCTCGATCCGGTCGCGCTGCCCGACGGCCGCCGCGTGCTGGCCGTCGTCGATCGCGCCTGGTTCCGCGCGATCTGCGACGCGTTCACCGCGGCCGGCCACCGGCACCTGAGCGCCGTGCCCGCGACGCGCTGCCTGCCCGCACCGCGTGCGCCGGCGGCGGACGCTGCGCCTGCCGACGGTGAGGCCACGCCGGCCGACGCGATCACGGCTGCGGCCGAGCCGCCCCTCCGCCCGACGGCGGTGGCCGCGGTGCTCGGCCTCGCGACGACGGTCGAACCCGTGCTCGTGGAAGCCGGCGCGCTGCCGGCCTCGGCCGGTGCGCCGCGTCTCGAGCTTGCGATCGCGCGCGGTGCGCTCGGCGAAGGTTTCGCGGCGCCGGCATCACGCGCGGGCGGCACGCTGGCCGCGCTCGCCGGTGGTGGCGACGTCGAGCTGTACGAACTCGGCGAACCGGGTGCGGAACCGCGCCTCGCGTCGGTCGGACGTGCCGACGGCCCGCTGCTGCCCGGCGCGCAGCCGCTGTCGTTCGACGCATTCGCGCGGCGTGCGCTGACCGAGCGCTTCGATCTGTGCCAGTTCGAATTCGAATCCCAGCCGTGGCGCTTCGACCGCGCGACGGTGAAGCGCCTGCGCGTGCCGATCGCACTCGTCGCGGCCACGCTCGGCGTCGCGGTGATCGGGATGAACCTGCACTGGTGGAAGCTGTCGCGTGAGCGCGACGCGCTGTCCGCGCAGATCACCGAGACGCTGCTGTCGGCCTTTCCGAAGACGACGACGGTGCTCGATCCGCCCGCGCAGATGCAGCGTCAGCTCGACCAGTTGCGCCTCGCGGCGGGCGAGCTGTCGCCGAACGATTTCCTCGCGTTGTCGAGCGGGTTGTCGCGTTCGATGGGCGCGCTGCCGCTGAACGGAATCGCGTCGCTCGATTATCACGACCGGCGGCTCGACGTCGGCTTCAAGCCGGAGGTCAAGGTCGACCCTGATTTCCCGCAGCGTCTCGCGCGCAACGGGCTGTCCGGCGAAGTCGACAGCAGCACCGGCAAATGGACGATCCGGAGCCGCTCATGAAGACCGAACAACTGAACCAGACGCTTGCCCAGTTCTGGGGCGAACGCACGCCCCGCGAGCGGACGCTGCTCGGCTGGGGCGGCGCCGTGCTGGCCGTCGCGATCGCGTATTCGGTGCTGTGGTCGCCCGCGCAGGAAGGCCGCGCGCGGATCCGCCACGAACTGCCGACGATGCGCCGCGAGCTCGCGCAGATGACCGCGCAGGCCACCGAGGCGAAGTCGCTGACGGCCGCCGCGCAAGGCGTCGCGCCGACCGGCCTGGCGCTGAAGGACGCGCTCACCGCGTCGCTGTCCGATCACGGGCTGCAGGGCGCGCAGGTGCAGGTCGTCGGCAACGGCGTGCAGGTCCAGATGAAGAACGTGCCGTTCCCGGTATGGACGCAGTGGCTCGACGACGCGCGCCGGCAGTTCAAGGTGCAGGTCGGCGAAGCGCACGTGACCGCGCTGAAGGAAGACGGCCAGGTCGACCTGACGGCCGTGATGCAACCCTCGACGCAGAAATGACGCAGTGGATGAAACAAGCGACGGTCGGCCGATGAGGCCAGGGATCCGGCGGCTCGTCGCCGCATTGCCGTGGGTGGTGGCAGGCGCGCTTGCGACGGCGCTGACGCTCGTCGCGCTCGCGCCTGCCGCCTGGATCGCACCGCAGTTCGCGCGCGCGACCGGCGGGCACGTCAATCTCGTGGATCCGGACGGATCGCTGTGGCACGGTTCGGGCACGTTGATGCTCGCGCCGGGCGCGGACCAGAGCGCGGCGACGCTGCTGCCGGGCCGGGTCGAATGGACCACGGGCTTCTGGCCGCTCCTCACCGGGCGCGTGCAGATGCGCATGCGGCAGACCGAGGCGATGCCCGACGCCGTCACGCTCGACGCGACGTGGCGCGGCGCGGTGCTGTCGGCGGGCTCGATGGCCGTGCCCGCGTCGCTGCTCGCCGGGCTCGGCACGCCGTTCAACACGCTCGACCTGCAGGGTGACGTGCGGCTCCGCTGGACCGACTGGCGGATGATCGGCAACAACGCGTTCGGCCAGTTGACGGTGACGATCGATTCGATGAGTTCGCGCGTGTCGCGCGTGAAGCCGCTCGGGTCGTACCGGGCGGTGCTGCAGGCAAAGGGGGCGGACGCCGATCTCGACCTGTCGACGACGCAGGGCCCGCTATTCCTCGACGGGCACGGCACCTTCGGTCCCGGCCAGGGTTCGTTTCGCGGCACCGCGCATGCGGCGCCCGAGCAGCAGGCGAACCTCGCCGGGCTGCTGAACCTGCTCGGCCATCCGATCGGCAACAACCAGGTGTCGCTGATTTTCGGTGATGCGGTGCGCTGACGCGCGCGCCGTGCTCGCCTTTTCCCGTCTTACTTCTGCGCGAGCGGTGCGGCGGCCGACGGTGCGGTTGCGGCCGGCGCTGCCGCGGCGGATGCCGGCACCGGCGCGGGCGCAGCCACGTCGCCCGTTTCACGCGCCATGTCCGACGCATCCCAGCCGCCGCCGAGCGCCTTTACGAGCCCGACCGACGACACCATCCGCTGCCCGCCGATCGTCGCGAGCTTCTGCTGCGCGGTAAACGCGGTGGTCTGCGCGGTCAGCACGTTCAGGTAGGCGACCGTGCCGGCCTTGTACTGGTTCGTGACGATCGCGAGCGCGTGCTCGGCGCTGTCGACTGCCTGCCGCTGCACGTCAACTTCCTGCGCGAGGATGCGCTGCGATGCGAGGTTGTCCTCGACATCCTGGAATGCGGTGAGCACCGCGAGGCGGTACGCGGCGACGTCCTGGTCGTAGGTCGCGCGCGCGGCATCGGTCTGCGCGGCGCGCAGGCCGGCGTCGAACAGCGTTGCCGCGAGCTGCGGGCCGACCGTCCAGAACCGCGCGGGCAGCGTGAACAGCTGCGACCACACCGAGCTCTGGAAGCCGCCGGTGGCCGACAGCGTGAGCGTCGGGAAGAAGGCGGCGATCGCGACGCCGATCTGCTCGTTCGCGGCAGCCGCGCGACGCTCGGCCGCCGCGATGTCGGGCCGGCGCTCGAGCAGCGCGGACGGTACGTCGACCGGCATGATCGGTGGTTCCGCCGAGAGCGGGCTCGGCGGCAGCGAGAACGTCGAGGCCGGTTCGCCGATCAGCGTCGCGATCGCATGTTCGTACTGCGCGCGCGCGACGCCGTTGTCGATCGACGCGGCCTGCGCGCTCTGCAACTGCGTCTGCGCCTGGATCACGTCCGCGCGCGCGGCGACGCCCTGCGCGTACTGGTTCTGTGTGAGCTTCAGCGATTCGCCGTACGACTTCACGGTGTCGTCGAGCAGCTTCTGCAGCGCATCGGACGTGCGCAGCTGGAAGTAGGTCTGCGCGAGCAGCGCCTGCTGCGACAGCCGCGCGTTCGCGAGATCGGCCGCGGCGGCTGCCTCGCCGGCGCGTTGCGCGCTGACGCTGCGGCTCACCTTGCCCCACAGGTCGGGCTCCCAGCTCGCATCGAGACCGACGCTGTAGCTATTGCTGATCGACGAGCTGCTCCCGAAACCCGACGTGCTCGACGTGGACGTGCGCCCCGTGCGGGAGCGCGAGCCCGACGCGGTCAGCCCGACGGTCGGGAAGTACGCGGCACGCGCTTCGGCGACGAGCGCGCGGGCCTGCCGGTACGCGGCGGCCGATTGCGCGATGGTCTGGTTCGATGTGTTGAGCTTGCCGATCAGCGCGTCGAGCTGCGGATCGTTATAGACCGTCCACCACGGGCCGCGGTCGGTCCGGTCGGCGGGCTGCGCGACCTTCCACCCAGCCGGCGCTTCCTTGAAGGCGGCGGGGATCGACGTGTCGGGCCGGTGATAGTCGGGCCCGACGGCGCAGCCGGCGAGCAGCACGGCCGTCGCAACGGCGACGGCGGCGCTCAGCGGGCGAAGGGCGCGCGGGAGGGGGGCGTACGGCATCGTGGTATTCCTGTCTGGGCGCGATGGCCAGCGAGCGGCGTCGCGTGATGCGGTCGTTGTGCCGCTGGCGGACAAATGGTAACTGACGGCGGGAAAGCTGCGCAGCCATTAGGGTACGGTGCGCGGCGGCACGAATGTGTTACCGGCGCGGCCGGCCGGTTTACCGGTCATTACGGATCGCTTGCGCGCGGGACGGGCGACGAATGCGGCGCGGGCCGCGCCGGGCCGCGGGGATGCAGCCGGCGTTCAGTCCGGATGACGGGGGTGGTGCGGTGTCAGTGGCAGTGCACGGGCGCCGGCACAGGTTCGGCGGCGGCGGACTGCCATGTCGACGGCTCCGTTGCCGCCGGCTGGCTCGCGCGGCGGGCGGTGTGCTTCGCGTTGCGCTGCCGGCGATGATCGAACCATGCGAACCCGAGCGCCGCGAGCGATCCGCCCGGCACCACCAGCATCGTCACGTACAGCGCGATCTTCCAGCCGCGGTGCGGCCCGGAGAACACATGATGAGCGGTATCGGTCAGGTTGCGGCGCAGCGCGCCGGCGGCATTTTTCAGGAACAGCATCGCGAACATCCTCGGGTGCCCGGCAGCGCGGGCTAAGCGGTCAGAACATCGTCTCCGGCAGTGCAACATGCACGTCGTAACTGGTTGCCTGAAATAATATTGACTAAGCAATCAATTTTCAAGATACTGGGTGCGTTTTGACCTGAAACGCACTATTGCTGCGCGCGCAATTCGCATGAACGGCGGCCTCTACGATCCCGACACCATCGCACTGGAAACGAGCCTCGGTTACTACCTGACCAAGGCTCGGCAGGCGCTCGTCGAGCGAATGGACCGCGCACTCGAGCCGTACGACCTCACCGCGCAGCAGATCGGCGTGATCCTGCTGTTGTCGCGCGGCTATGCGCGCACGCCGTTCGAGCTGTCGCGCAAGATGTCGTACGACAGCGGCTCGATGACCCGGATGCTCGACCGCCTCGAGCGCAAGGGCCTGATCGCACGCTCGCGCAGCGAACAGGACCGCCGGGTGATCGAGCTGACGCTGACCGAACGCGGCGCCGAAGCGGCCCGTGCGCTGCCGTCGTTGATCGCGACCGCGCTGAACGCGCAGCTTGCCGGCTTTTCGGCCGACGAACTCGCGCTGCTCACCGGCCTGTTGCAGCGCTTCATCGCCAACGGGCCCGGCGACACCGGCTGCCCGAAGCCCGACGAACCGGACTGCTGAGTGCGGAGGCCCCATGTCTAGGTTAAGCATTCGCTTATTTCTCTGTCTGGGCAGAAGATGACAAGGCACGTGCTCCGTCTCTTCCCTCACCTGTTCCAACCAGCCGGGCCGCGCGGTATCGTGCGCCCGTGCGCTGTGCCGGCGCGTTGCGCGCGCCGCGTCTAGGAGATTCCGATGTCCGCCACCACGGCATCCGCCGCGCCCCGTGCCGCCGAACCCGCGCCGCTGACCGGCGGCGCGCTCGCGCTCCTCACCGTCGGGCTCGCGCTCGGCACCTTCATGGAAGTGCTCGACACGTCGATCGCGAACGTCGCGGTGCCGACCATCTCGGGCAGCCTCGGCGTCGCGACGAGCGAAGGCACGTGGGTGATCTCGTCGTATTCGGTCGCGTCCGCGATCGCGGTGCCGCTGACCGGCTGGCTCGCGCGGCGGGTCGGCGAAGTGCGCCTGTTCACGCTGTCGGTGCTCGCGTTCACGATCGCGTCGGCGCTGTGCGGCCTCGCGGAGAACTTCGAGACGCTGATCGCGTTCCGGCTGCTGCAGGGCCTCGTGTCGGGGCCGATGGTGCCGCTGTCGCAGACGATCCTGATGCGCACCTATCCGCCCGCGAAGCGCGGGCTCGCACTCGGGCTATGGGCGATGACGGTGATCGTCGCGCCAATCTTCGGCCCGTTGCTGGGCGGCTGGATCAGCGACAACTACACGTGGCCGTGGATCTTCTACATCAACCTGCCGATCGGGATCTTTTCGGCGGCCTGCGCGTACTTCCTGCTGCGCGGCCGCGAGACGAAGACGACGAAGCAGCGGATCGACGCGGTCGGCCTCGCGCTGCTCGTGATCGGCGTGTCGTGCCTGCAGATGATGCTCGACCTCGGCAAGGACCGCGATTGGTTCAACTCGACCTTCATCGTCGCGCTCGCGCTGATCGCGGTCGTATCGCTGGCGTTCATGCTCGTGTGGGAGGCGACCGAGAAGGAACCGGTGGTCGATCTGTCGCTGTTCAAGGACCGCAACTTCGCGCTCGGCGCGATGATCATCTCGTTCGGCTTCATGGCGTTCTTCGGCTCGGTCGTGATCTTCCCGCTGTGGCTGCAGACGGTGATGGGCTACACGGCCGGCAAGGCCGGCCTCGCGACCGCGCCGGTCGGGCTGCTCGCGCTCGTGTTGTCGCCGCTGATCGGGCGCAACATGCACCGGCTCGACCTGCGGATGGTCGCGAGCTTCGCGTTCATCGTGTTCGCCGGCGTGTCGGTCTGGAACTCGACGTTCACGCTCGACGTGCCGTTCAACCACGTGATCCTGCCGCGGCTCGTGCAGGGGATCGGCGTCGCATGCTTCTTCGTGCCGATGACGACCATCACGCTGTCGAGCATCCCCGACGAGCGGCTCGCGAGCGCGTCGGGGCTGTCGAACTTCCTGCGCACGCTGTCCGGCGCGATCGGCACCGCGGCCAGCTCGACGTTCTGGGAGAACGATGCGATCTACCATCACGCGCGGCTGTCGGAATCGGTGAGCATCTATGCGCAAAACACGACCGACTACCAGGGCGCGCTCGCGCAGCTCGGGATCGTCGGGCAGACGGCCAACGCGCAGCTCAACCAGCTCGTCACGCAGCAAGGCTTCATGATGGCGACCAACGACTTCTTCCACCTGTCGGCGGGGGTGTTCATCGCGCTCGCGGCGCTCGTGTGGATCACGAAGCCGAAGAAGGGCGCGGGACCGGCGATGGGGCACTGAACGCGCGGGGGGCCGCGCCGGCCCCTCCCCCCCCCGTTCCCCTTCCGTCGCGGCCTCACTCCCGCGCCAGCAATCCGCCGAAGGCCAGATCGTCGCCCGACGCGATCGGCAGCGTCGCCCGCGCGACCTCGAGCCATGCACGCGCCGCGTGCGACAGATAACCCTTCTTCAGCCAGCCGAGCGCGATCGCCCACGTGATTTCCGGCTCGACGATCGGCCGGCACGTGAACTGCCGCGCGTCGAGCCGCCGGCAGTACGGCTCCGGCAACAGCGCGATGCCGACGCCCGCGTGCACGAGGGCCGCCATGAAATCCCAGTGGCCGCTGCGGCTCACGATCGACGGCGTGAAGCCGGCCTGCCGGCACGCGTCGAGCACCGCATCGTGCAGCGCGAGGCTCTCCGCGTAGAACACGAACGACTCGCGCGCGAGATCGGCGAGCGGCACGGCCTTGTGGTCCTCCCAGCGCGACTCGCGCGGCGCGACGAGCCATAGCGGCGCGCGTACCATCGGCAACCGCTCGAACGTGGCGGGATCGACCGGCTCCAGCAGCCCGCCGAGCTCGAGCTCGCCCGACATCAGCGCGGCCTCGATCATCCGCGCGCCCTGCTCGAACAGCTTCAGCTCGATGTTCGGATAACGCTGCTTGTACGCGGCGATGATCGGCGTGAACAGCGACCCGCCGAGCGGCGGAATGCCGATCGTCAGTTCGCCGCGCCCGAGCGTGCCGAGATCCTTCAGCTCCGACTGCAGCTGCGCCTGCGCGGCGAGCACATCCTGGCCGCGCTGGAACACGATCCGCCCCGCGTCGGTCAGCACCATCTGCCGGCCGTCGCGCAGCAGCAGCGGCGATCCGATCTCGTCCTCGAGCGCCTTCACCATCTTGCTGATGGTCGGCTGCGTGACGAATAGCCGATCGGCGGCCGCCGTGAAACTCTGCTGACGGACCACCTCGACGAAGTACCGCAGCGCGCGCAATTCCATCGATCACTCCCCAGATTGGTGCGGCGAACACAACTGAATTCCGAATTGGAATGACAAGGATAGAGACAAGTCATTTTATTTATGGTTAGGGGAAACCCTATACTCACACCATCGACGAAATACCTGTATGGAGCCCGCCATGAACAAGCCGATCGCTACTGCCGCCGCCCGCCCTGCCGCTTCGGGCAACGTTGCGCGTACGGGCCGGATCGTGCTTCAGGCCGCCGCGCTTGGCGTGCTGTGGATGGCCGTCGACTGGGCCGTGCGCGCGGTCGGGCTGCCGGTGCCGTCCGGCGTGATCGGCCTCGCGGTGCTGCTCGCGCTGCTGTTCTCGGGCCGCGTCGCGCCCGCGTGGGTCAAGGACGGCGCGAACTGGCTGCTGTCCGACATGCTGCTCTTTTTCGTGCCGGCCGCCGTGGCGGCCGTCCAGTACGGCGGTCTGTTCCGCGAGGACGGCTGGCGTATCGCGCTGGTCATGCTCGCCGGCACCGCATTCGTGATGGTCGCGGTGGCAGTGGCGGTCGACCTCGCCGCGAAGCTCGAACGCCGGCTTGCCGCGCAGCGCGTGTTCGCCGAGCGCCGCCGCGCGCGCCTCGCCGCCGTGACCGCCCACTGAGCCGGAGCCCGGGATGCCTGCGCTGCTGTCGAACCTGTCCGCCGACCAGGTGAATACCGCGATCTCCGTCGGCTGCTTCGTGCTGACGGTCGTCCTGTATTTTGTGTCGAAGCGGCTCTACGCGTACAGGAAGACGCTGCTGTTCTCGCCGCTCGTGTTCGTGCCTGGCGTGCTGGTGCTGCTGGTCCTGCTGACCGGCATCCCGTATTCGGTCTACTTCCGCGACACGCGCTGGCTGATGTGGCTGCTCGGCCCGGCAACGATCGCGTTCGCGGTGCCGATCTACGAGTACCGCGACCTGATCCGCCGCCACTGGCTGTCGCTGTCGGTCGGCGTCGCGGTCGGGATCGGCGCGGGCGTATGCGGGTCACTGCTGCTCGCGAAGCTGCTGCACCTGTCGCCCGAGCTGCAGCGCTCGCTGATGACGCGCTCGGTCTCGACCCCCTTCGCGCTCGCCGTATCCGACAAGATTCATGCACCGAAGGACCTCACCGCCCTCTTCGTGATCGCGACCGGCATCTGCGGGATGCTGCTCGGCGAAATCGTGCTCGCGCTGGTGCCGATGCGCACGCGGCTCGCGCGCGGCGCGCTGTTCGGCGCGGCCGCCCACGGCGTGGGCACCGCGAAGGCGCGCGAGATCGGCAGCGAGGAAGGCGTCGTGTCGAGCCTCACCATGATGATCGCGGGCGTCGCGATGGTGCTGATCGCGCCGCTCTTGTCGCTGTTGCCGATCTGACGATGCGCGGGCGGGCGCCGCTGTCAGCCCGCTCCGCCTCGCTGCCCCGGCGCCCGCCGGCCGCGCCTCGCCCCGCCGTTCCCGCCCTGCATCGAGCCGACACCCGGCCGACAATCGGCTGAGATAGCCGCAATTCCCCCCTCTTTTCCACCCATCGGGCTCGGCCCGGATGCCGAACAATGCATGCTACGAGACATCACGCACGCACTCACATGGCCTCCACGACCGCAAACCCGACCGCCGACAAGCCGGCTTCGTCCGGCAAGTTCAAGCGCATCGCGCTCATCGCCGTCATCGCGCTGGGCGCGGCCGCCGCCGCCGCGGGCGGCATGTACGTGTTCCTGAGCAAGGCAGGCGTCGGCCATGCGAGCGCGCCCGCCGAACCGGCGCCGCTTGCCGCGCCGGTGTTCTTCCCGCTCGACCCGCTGACCGTGAACCTGCAGTCGGACGACGGCGTGCAGCACTACCTGCGCGTCGGCCTGTCGCTGAAGCTCACCGACCCGAAGGCGCAGGAGCAGCTGACCGCGCGCATGCCGGAGATCCGCAGCCGGATCCTGCTCGCGCTGTCGAACAAGCATCCCGAGGATCTCGCGACGCCGGACGGCAAGCGTTCGCTCGCGACGGAACTGCGGGAGCTGATCGAACAGCCGACGCAGCCGGGCAACCAGCGCGCGAAGGTCGACGACGTGCTGTTCACCGAATTCGTCGTCCAATAACGCGGCCGGACAAGGAGCGCGCATGGGCCACCAGGAGTTCATGTCCCAGGAGGAGGTCGACGCCCTCCTCAAGGGCGTCACGGGCGAAACCGATTCAGTCGACGAGCAGCGCGACACGTCGGGCGTCCGCCCCTACAACATCGCGACGCAGGAGCGGATCGTCCGCGGCCGGATGCCCGGCCTCGAGATCATCAACGACCGCTTCGCGCGCCTCTTGCGGATCGGCATCTTCAACTTCATGCGGCGCACGGCGGAAATCTCCGTGAGCCAGGTGAAGGTGCAGAAGTACAGCGAGTTCACCCGCAACCTGCCGATCCCGACGAACCTGAACCTGGTGCACGTGAAGCCGCTGCGCGGCACGTCGCTGTTCGTGTTCGACCCGAACCTCGTGTTCTTCGTCGTCGACAACCTGTTCGGCGGCGACGGGCGCTTTCACACGCGCGTCGAGGGCCGCGACTTCACGGCCACCGAGCAGCGGATCATCGGCAAGCTGCTGAACCTGGTGTTCGAGCACTACACGACCGCGTGGAAGAGCGTGCGGCCGCTGCAGTTCGAATTCGTGCGCTCGGAGATGCATACGCAGTTCGCGAACGTCGCGACGCCGAACGAGATCGTGATCGTCACGCAGTTCTCGATCGAGTTCGGGCCGACGGGCGGCACGCTGCACATCTGCATGCCGTACTCGATGGTCGAGCCGATCCGCGACGTGCTCGCGTCGCCGATCCAGGGCGAGGCGCTCGAGGTCGACCGCCGCTGGGTGCGCGTGCTGTCGCAGCAGGTGCAGTCGGCCGAGGTCGAGCTGAGCGCGGATCTCGCCGAGATCCCGTCGACCTTCGAGAAGATCCTGAACCTGCGTGCGGGCGACGTGCTGCCGCTGGAGATCGAGGACACGATCACGGCGAAGGTCGATGGCGTGCCGGTGATGGAATGCGGCTACGGCATTTTCAATGGTCAATATGCGTTGCGCGTGCAGAAGATGATCAGCGCGGGCGACACGATGAAGGAAGGTGGATATGAGTGAGCTGAACCCGACGCCCGAACTCGACCCGCAGGCGCTCGCCGACGCGGCACTCGCCGAATCGGCCGCAGCCGTGCAGGCGGCGCCCGCCGCGGCGGAAGAGGAATCGGGCCTGGACGACTGGGCCGCCGCGCTCGCCGAACAGAACCAGCAGCCGGTGCAGGCGGGCGCGACCGGCGCCGGCGTGTTCCAGCCGCTGTCGAAGGCCGCGGCCAGCTCGACGCACAACGACATTGAGATGATTCTCGATATCCCGGTCAAGATGACCGTGGAGCTCGGCCGCACGAAGATCGCGATCCGCAACCTGCTGCAGCTCGCGCAGGGTTCGGTCGTCGAACTCGACGGCCTCGCCGGCGAGCCGATGGACGTGCTCGTGAACGGCTGCCTGATCGCGCAGGGCGAGGTCGTGGTCGTCAACGACAAGTTCGGCATCCGGCTGACCGACATCATCACGCCGGCCGAACGCATCCGGAAGCTGAATCGGTGACCGTCATGAAGTCCGGCCGCGGCGTGCATCCTTGGCCGAGCCTGGCGGCGCTGGCCATCGTCGCGTCGTTCGTCTGCGCGCCGGCCGGCGCCGCCGACATGAACGCGGTGAACAACGCCGGCGCCATCGCGTCGACCGTGACAGTCGGCTCGGCCGTGCCGTCGCTCGGCGTCGGCGCGGTGCTGCAGACGCTCGTCGGGCTCGCGGTCGTGATCGGCCTCGTGTTCGGCTGCGCGTGGCTCGCGCGCCGCTTCGGCTTCCAGCCCGCGCGGCGCGGCGGCCCGCTGAAGGTCGTGTCGAGCGTCGGGCTCGGCGCGAAGGAAAGCGCGACGATCGTCGAGATCGGCGATACCTGGCTCGTGCTCGGCGTCGCACCGGGCAACGTGCGGCTGCTGCATACGCTGCCGGCCGGCTCGGCGGCGGTCACGACGGCGCCGGCGTCGGCCGACGCCTCCGCCCAGGCCGTATCGGACGAACGCGGCCAGAGCGGCACGTTCGGCGCGCGGTTTCGCGACGCGCTCGCGGGCGAAGCCGCGAAGCGCTTCGGGCGCGGCAAGGACCGCTGACATGGCGTCGCGCCCTCTTTCCGTATTCGCATCTCGATGAAACACGAATTCCTGCGTCACGCGGCGCGCTTCGCGCCCGTGCTGATCCTCGGCTTCGCCCCCGCGCTCGCATGCGCGCAGGCAGCCGGCCTGCCCGCGTTCAACACGAGCCCGGGCCCGAACGGCGGCACCACCTATTCGCTGAGCGTGCAGACGATGCTGCTGCTCACGATGCTGTCGTTCCTGCCGGCGATGCTGCTGATGATGACGAGCTTCACGCGCATCATCATCGTGCTGTCGCTGCTGCGCCAGGCGCTCGGCACCGCGACGACGCCGCCGAACCAGGTGCTGGTCGGCCTCGCGATGTTCCTCACCTTCTTCGTGATGTCGCCGGTGCTCGACCGCGCGTACGCCGACGGCTACAAGCCGTTCTCCGACGGCGCGATGCCGATGGAGCAGGCCGTGCAGCGTGGCGTCGCGCCGTTCAAGGGCTTCATGCTGAAGCAGACCCGCGAGACCGATCTCGCGCTGTTCGCGAAGATTTCGAAGGCCGCGCCGATGCAGGGCCCGGAAGACGTGCCGCTGTCGCTGCTGGTCCCCGCGTTCGTCACGAGCGAGCTGAAGACCGGCTTCCAGATCGGCTTCACGATCTTCATCCCGTTCCTGATCATCGACATGGTCGTCGCGAGCGTGCTGATGTCGATGGGGATGATGATGGTGTCGCCGTCCACCGTGTCGCTGCCGTTCAAGCTGATGCTGTTCGTGCTCGTCGACGGCTGGCAGCTCCTGATCGGCTCGCTCGCGCAGAGCTTCACGTAAGCGGAGGAAGCGCGCGATGACGCCCGAACAAGTGATGACGCTGGCGCACCAGGCGATGATGGTCGGCCTGCTGCTGGCTGCCCCGCTGCTGCTGGTCGCGCTCGCGGTCGGCCTCGTCGTGAGCCTGTTCCAGGCCGCGACGCAGATCAACGAATCGACGCTGTCGTTCATCCCGAAGCTGCTCGCGGTGGCCGCGACGCTCGTGATCGCCGGCCCGTGGATGCTGACGACGATGCTCGACTACCTGCGGCAGACGCTGCTGCACGTCGCGACGCTCGGCGCCGGCTGAGCCGCGCGCCCGGCTCCTTTACCCCGCGATGTTCTCGGTCACCTACGCGCAGCTCAACGGATGGCTGACGGCTTTCCTGTGGCCGTTCGTGCGGATGCTCGCGCTCGTCGCGACGGCGCCCATGATCGGCCACGCGGCGGTGCCCGTGCGCGTGAAGATCGGCCTCGCCGCGTTCATGGCGCTGGTCGTCGCGCCGACCCTCGGCGCGATGCCGGCCGTCACCGTGTTCTCCGCGCAGGGCATCTGGATCGTCGTCACGCAGTTCCTGATCGGCGTGGCGATGGGCTTCACGATGCAGATCGTGTTCGCGGCCGTCGAGGCGGCCGGCGACTTCATCGGCCTGTCGATGGGACTCGGTTTCGCGACCTTCTTCGACCCGCATTCGAACGGCGCGACGCCGGCGATGGGCCGTTTCCTGAACGCGATCGCGATGCTCGCGTTCCTCGCGGTGGACGGCCACCTGCAGGTGTTCGCGGCGCTGGCCGCGTCGTTCCAGTCGCTGCCGGTGTCGGCCGACCTGCTGCACGCGCCCGGCTGGCGCACGGTCGCCGCATTCGGCGCGACCGTGTTCGAGATGGGGCTGCTGCTTGCGCTGCCGGTGGTCGCGGCGCTCCTGATCGCGAACCTCGCGCTCGGGATCCTGAACCGCGCGGCGCCGCAGATCGGCATCTTCCAGATCGGCTTTCCGGTCACGATGCTGGTCGGGCTGTTGCTCGTGCAACTGATGATCCCGAACCTCGTGCCGTTCGTGTCGCACCTGTTCGACATGGGGCTCGATGCGATGGGGCGGGTATTGCTCGGCTGGCGCTGAGCGCGTCCCGCCCCGTTTCCCGCCTGTTCCGGCCCTTCGTTGCTGGAAAACCCCTAAAGGAATCGCCAGCTCACGAAAGGTTGCGGAAGGTTTCGCCTCCCTATACTCGTCATGACGATGCAGCAAGCATCGCGCCATACGAATACAACGAAGGAGACGACCCCGATGCGACCCATCCTGCGCACCCTCGCCGTTGCAGCCAGCCTGAGCTGCGCGCTTGCCGCTCATCCCGCCTTCGCCGACGACGGCGGCAAGATCACGATCATGGTCGGCGGGATCGCGAAGCTGATCTACCTGCCCGCGCGGCTCACGCAGGAGCTCGGCAACTTCAAGGCCGAAGGGCTCGACGTCGAACTGCTGTCGCAGCCGGCCGGCGTCGATGCCGAGAACGAGCTGCTGGCGGGCGCCGTGCAGGGCGTCGTCGGCTTCTACGACCATACGATCGACCTGCAGAGCAAAGGCAAGGAAGTGAAGGCGATCGCCGTGTTCGGCCAGGTGCCGGGCGAGGTCGAGATGGTGTCGACCAAGGCCGCCCCCACCTTCAAGTCGATGGCCGACGCGAAAGGCAAGACGCTCGGCGTGACCGGCCTCGGCTCGTCGACGAGCTTCCTCACGCAATACCTCGCGCTCGCGCACGGCGTGCCGTCGACGCAGTACACGATGCTGCCGGTCGGCGCCGACGCGAGCTTCATCGCCGCGATCAAGCAGGGCCGCATCGACGCCGGGATGACGACCGAGCCGACGGTGTCCGCGCTCGAGAAGATGGGCGACGCGAAGGTGCTCGTCGATATGCGCACCGTCGACGGCACGCGCGCCGCGCTCGGCGGCACCTATCCGGCCGCGAGCCTGTACGTGCAGTCGGCGTGGGCCGATTCGCACAAGGCCGAGGCCACCAAGCTCGCGCACGCATTCGCGAAGACGATGCAGTTCATCCACACGCACAGCGCGGAGGAGATCGCCGCAAAGATGCCGGCTGACTACCAGAAGGACAAGGCGCTGTACGTGTCCGCGCTGAAGGCGTCGCTGCCGATGTACACGGCCGACGCGAAGATGCCGGCCGACGGCCCGGCGACCGTGCTGAAAGTGCTCTCGGCGTTCAACCCGTCGGTGAAGGGCAAGCACATCGACCTGGCGCGCACCTACACCAACGATTTCGTGAACGCGAAGTAATCGATATCGGTACAGGCGCCGGCGGCGGCGATCCCGCCGTCGCGCGTTCCCCGTTCCGGCCCGGCTGACCGGCCCGGCGTCGCCACGATGCGGCGCCCTCCTCACCCGCAGGACGAATGCGATGAATCAGGCAGTTTCCCCGAGCACACCGGCGATCGAGTTTCGCAATGTGTCGTGCCGCTTCATTTCGCCGGAAGGCAAGGCCACCGTCGCGTTGCGCGACTTCAGCATGAGCGTCGCACGCGGCGAGTTCATCGCGATCGTCGGGCCGACCGGCTGCGGCAAGTCGACCACGTTGAACCTGATCACCGGCCTGCTCAAGCCGGCGTCGGGCGAGGTGCGCGTGATGGGCCGCCCGGTCGACGGGATCGACCCGCGCATCGGCTTCGTGTTCCAGGCCGACGCCGTGTTCCCGTGGCGTAACGTGATCGACAACGTCGCGGCGGGCCCGCTGTTTCGCGGCCGTTCAAAGGACGTCGCGTACGCGCAGGCCGAGGAATGGATCCGCAAGGTCGGCCTCGACAAGTTCACGAAACACTATCCGCATCAGCTCTCCGGCGGGATGCGCAAGCGCGTCGCGCTCGCGCAGACCTTCATCAACCAGCCGGAAATCCTGCTGATGGACGAGCCGTTCTCCGCGCTCGACATGCAGACGCGCACGCTGATGCAGGACGAACTTCTGCAGTTGTGGTCCGCGAACAAGGGCTCGGTCGTGTTCGTCACGCACGACCTCGAGGAGGCGATCGCGCTCGCCGACCGCGTGTTCGTGCTGACCGCGCGCCCCGCGACGCTCAAGCGCGTGTATGAGATCGACCTGCCGCGCCCGCGCGTCACGTCGGAGATTCGCTACGACACGCGCTTCATCGAAATTTCCAAGGACATCTGGCACGACCTGCGCGAAGAAGTGCAGATCGGCTGACAGCAGCAAGGACAGGACAGGAGCATGACCGACATGACGCTTCCCCCCACCGCCATTCCGGCAACGTCGCTCGAGGACGAGTCGCGCGCCGCTCAAACCCGGCTACGTCGCCGCCGGCAACTGATCATCGGCCTGCGGATCGCCGTGCTCGTGCTCGTGCTGGGCGGCTGGGAACTCGCCGCGCGGCTCAAGTGGATCGATCCGTTCTTCTTCTCGCAGCCGACGCTGATCTTCGCGCAGCTCCAGGACTGGTTCGCGAACGGCACGTCGCAGGGGCCGCTTCTCACGCAGGTATGGGTCACGCTCGAGGAAACCGGCATCGGCTTCGTGATCGGCTCGATCGCCGGCGTGATCTGCGGGATCGTGCTTGGCCGCAACAAGCTGATGGCCGATGTGTTCGGTCTCTACATCCAGATCGCGAACTCGATTCCGCGCGTCGTGCTCGGCTCGATCTTCGTGATCGCGCTCGGCCTCGGGATGGCGTCGAAGATCGCGCTGGCCGTCGTGATGGTGTTCTTCGTCGTGTTCGGCAACGCGTTCCAGGGCGTGCGCGAAGCCGACCGCTACCTGATCGCGAACGCGCAGATCCTCGGCGCGTCGCGCCGGCAGATCACCACGTCGGTCGTGATCCCGTCCGCGCTCTCGTGGATTCTCGCAAGCCTGCACGTGAGCTTCGGCTTCGCGCTGGTCGGTGCGGTCGTCGGCGAATTCCTGGGTTCCAAGCAGGGCATCGGCCTGCTAATCTCCACCGCCCAGGGCGCGTTCAACGCGAGCGGCGTGTTCGCGGCGATGATCGTGCTGGCCGTGGTCGCGCTGGCCGCCGACTACCTGCTGACCTGGCTCGAGAAGCGCTTGCTCAAGTGGCGCCCCGCCGCGTTCTGAGCAGCGCACGCATCGGATGACACGCCAGAACCGCGCCGGTTGCCCCGGCGCGGTTCGGCATTGAGGAGAAGGAATGGCGCACAGCCTGCGCGGGCGGCTCTTGTGGTGGCTGCTGCTGCCGCTCGCGGTGTTCGTGCTGATCGCGGGCGCGATGTCGTACGACACCGCGCGGACCACGGCCGGGCTCGTGCAGGACAGCGCGCTCGTCGCGTCCGCGCGCACGATCGGCGAGGACGTCGAATGGCGCGACGGCTATCTGGCGGCCGACGTGCCGCCCGCCGCGCTCGAGATCTTCGAGTCGCCGTCGGCCGATTCGGTCTACTACAAGGTGGTCGACAGCCGCGAGCGCCTGCTCGCCGGCAATCCGGCGCTCGCCCTGCCCGAACGGCACGGCATCGAGCCGACGCTGTACGACACGGCGCTCGACGGCGTGCCGCTGCGCGCGGTGGTCTACGACCGCCAGCTGTACAACGAGGGCAAGATCGAGACGGTCACGGTGGTCGTCGCGAAGACGACGCGCTCGTACGACGCGATGATCGCGACGATCTGGCGGCCGCAACTCGTGCGCCTGTCGCTGATGCTGGTGCTCGCGGTCGTGCTCGTCTATCTGGGCCTCACGCTCGAGCTGCGCCCGCTGATGAAGCTGAAGGACGACGTCGCCGACCGCGGGCCGATGGAACTGGAGCCGATTCGCCCGGAGCGACTGCAGCACGAGCTGCGGCCGATCGTCGACGCGATCAACCAGTGCATCGCGCGGCTCAATACGCACACGGCCACGCAGCGCCGCTTCATCGCCGATGCCGCGCACCAGCTGCGTACGCCGATCGCCGTGCTCGACACGCAGATCCAGTACGCGCAGCGGCGCGAGCACAATGATGTGGAACTCGCGTCGGTGCTCGACAGCATGCAGCGCAGCAGCCGCAAGATGGCCGACGTGACCGACAAGCTGCTGCTGCTCGCGCACGCGGAAGCGACGCCGTCGACGCTGCTCACGCATCGCGTCGATCTCGCCGCCGTCGTGTCGAGCGTGCTGGAGGAAACGATCGTGCTCGCGCAGCAGCGCGACATCGACCTCGGCGCCGATCTCGGCGAACGGCTCGACGTCGCGGGCAGCGACAGCCTGCTGACCGCGCTGGTGATGAACCTTGTCGACAACGCGGTGCGCTATACGCAACCGGGCGGCTGCGTGACGGTCGCCGTGCGGCGCGACGGCGACGCCGTCGTGCTCGACGTAGTCGACAACGGCCCCGGCATTCCGGCCGAAGCGCGACCGCACGTGTTCAAGCGGTTCTACCGCGTGTCGGCCGACACCGAAGGCTCGGGCCTGGGCCTCGCGATCGTCCGCGAGATCGCGCAGGCGCATGGCGGCAGCGCGTCGCTCGCGCCGGGGCCCGGCAATCGCGGTATCGTCGTGACCGTGCGGCTGCCCGCATACGCCTGAAGAGAAGTCGCCATGAAACTCCTGCTGGTCGAAGACAACGCCGAACTCGCGCACTGGATCGTGAACCTGCTGCGCGGCGAGGATTTCGCGGTCGACTGCGTCGGCGACGGCGAACGCGCTGACACGGTATTGAAGACCGAACGCTACGACGCGGTGCTGCTCGACATGCGACTGCCGGGCATCAGCGGCAAGGAAGTGCTCGCGCGATTGCGGCGCCGCAACGACAACGTGCCGGTGCTGATGCTGACCGCGCACGGCTCGGTCGACGACAAGGTCGACTGCTTCGGCGCGGGCGCCGACGACTACGTGGTCAAGCCGTTCGAGTCGCGCGAGCTGGTCGCGCGGATCCGCGCGCTGATCCGCCGGCAGGCCGGCGTCGGCACGACGCAGCTTGTGTGCGGCGATCTCGTCTACGCGTTCGGCACGCGCGAATTCCGTTGCGGGGGCGCGGTGCTCGCGCTGCGTCGCCGCGAGCATGCGATTCTCGAGACGCTGATGCTGCAGCAGAACAAGACGGTGTCGAAGGTGCGGCTGATGGACAGCGTGTTCGCGCTCGACGACGAACCGAGCGCGGATGCGATCGACATCTACATCCACCGGCTGCGCAAGCATCTCGCGGGCAGCACGGCCGAGATCATCACGCTGCGCGGGCTCGGCTACATCCTGCGCGAGAAGAACGCACAGGACTGACGGGCCTGCCTCCATGTTCGATTCGTAGCACGTAACGTATCGGCAGCCGCTGGCTGCCGGCCAGGCTCGCGTTCGCCCGCCTGCCCGATTCACGATTATTGCGCGTTCGGTGTTTTCACCGATCCGATTCTTTCCTCCGGGAAAGCGGCGTGAAGGATTGCACCCTCTACGATGCTACACGCCGGCCCCCTCGCTGTGGCCGGCAACAACCGGCATACATTACGTACTGCCAACGAACAGATTTCAATGCGGCAGCTCGGAGGAGACGATCTTGAAACGAAAAACCCTTGCCCTTTCCATCGCGGCGGCAGGCCTGTGCGCCGGCACCCAGGCGCATGCGCAGTCGAGCGTGCAGCTCTATGGCCTGATGGACCTGAGCTTTCCGACCTATCGTACCCACGCCGACGCGAACGGCAATCACGTGATCGGCATGGGCAACGAAGGCGAACCGTGGTTCAGCGGCAGCCGCTGGGGCCTGCGAGGCGCCGAGGACATCGGCGGCGGCACGAAGATCATCTTCCGCCTCGAAAGCGAATTCGTGGTCGCGAACGGCCAGATGGAAGACGAAGGCCAGATCTTCGACCGCGACGCGTGGGTCGGCGTCGAGGACGAGCGCTTCGGCAAGCTGACGGCCGGCTTCCAGAACACGATCGCACGCGACGCATCGGCGATCTACGGCGACGCGTACGGTTCCGCGAAGCTCACGACCGAGGAAGGCGGCTGGACCAACTCGAACAACTTCAAGCAGATGATCTTCTACGCGGCCGGCCCGACCGGCACGCGCTACAACAACGGCCTCGCGTGGAAGAAGCTGTTCAGCAACGGCATCTTCGCGAGCGCCGGCTATCAGTTCAGCAACTCGACCGCGTTCGCGACCGGCTCCGCGTACCAGGTCGCGCTCGGCTACAACGGCGGGCCGTTCGCCGTGTCGGGCTTCTACAACCACGTGAATCACGGCGGCTTCACGAACCAGACGTTCTCCGTCGGCGGCAACTACGCGTTCAGCATCGTGCGCCTGAATGCCGGCTACTTCCGCTACAACGGCGACCAAGGCTCGCTCGGCCAGCGGCACGACGATTCGTGGACCGTGTCGATGAAGATCGCGCCGAAGGGCCCGCTCGATTACGAGCTCGGCTACCAGCAGATGCGCGTCAAGAACGCCGCGTACAACTCGGACGGCTTCGTGCCGAACGCGAACCTCGGTGCGTTCAGCCTGACGAACGGCGTCGGCAACGGCTTCAAGGAGACGATCTACGGGTCGGTGTTCTATCACCTGAGCAAGCGCACCGAGCTGTACCTGGCCGGCGACTACATGAAGCTGCATGGCGGCTACACGGTGTCGTCGACGTTCGGCGCGAAGAACCAGCTCGAACTGACCTCGGGCATCCGCACGCGTTTCTGACCCGGCGGCCGGGGCGCGCCCCGGCCGTACCCTTCGTTCGGGATTCTCCATGCGGGCACGCCGGCGCATTGCGCTGAACGTGCCCTTTTTTCGTCGTTGTCGGCCGGTGCAGGGTATCCCGGAAGCCCCATGTGCGCGGCGCCGCGACAACCCCGCCCGAAGCCGCTTGCGGCCCGTCGGACGGGCGATCGCGGCCGATGCCCGCACGATCGCCTCACATCGGTGCTTGACCTGCGCCGACCGACTCGCTAGCGTTTCGGGTTTGCCCGGGTGGCCATTGCCGCCGGTGCCGTGAGTGCGCCCGACGTCCTGGCGCACACGGCCGGGCTCCGATGGAAAAAACGATGCAGAAACTCGATGCGGCGAGCCCGCAGGCGATGTCGACGGATTTCACCGCCGACAACGTCGCGCGCCTGAAGGCGCTGTTCCCCGAACTCGTGACCGAAGGCCCGGACGGCGCGTCGGTCGACGTCGACGTGCTGAAGGCGCTGGTCGGCGAGCGCACCGTCGGCGACGCCGACGAGCGCTACGGCTTCCACTGGCACGGCAAGCGCAGCGCGCGCCAGGCCGCGCTCACGCCGTCGACGGGCACGCTGCGTCCGTGCCCCGGCGACAGCGTCGCGTGGGACGACACGCGCCATCTCGTGATCGAGGGCGACAACCTCGACGTGATGAAGCTGCTGCACAAGAGCTACGCGGGCAAGGTGAAGCTCGTCTACATCGACCCGCCGTACAACACGGGCAGCGATTTCGTCTATCCGGACGACTTCAGCGACAGCATCCGCCACTACCTGTCGATGACGGGCCAGACCGAAGGCGGCGTGAAGCGCAGCACCAACACCGAGGCGAACGGTCGGTTCCATACCGACTGGCTGAACATGATGTACCCGCGCCTGAAGCTCGCGCACGCGCTGCTGTCCGACGAAGGGCTGATCGCCGTGCACATCGACGAGCATGAAGTGCATGCGCTCGTGCTGATGCTGCGCGAGATCTTCGGCGAGGAGAACGAGCTCGGCGTCGCCGTGTGGGACAAGCGCAACCCGAAGGGCGATGCGCGCGGCGTGGCGTACCAGCACGAATCGCTGGTGCTGTTCGCGCGCAACGCGGAGACGCTGCTCGAGCAGGCGCCGCTGAGGCGCCCGAAGCGCAACGCGCAGCGCATGCTGGATGCCGCGCACGACGCGGTGTACCGCAGCGGCAACGTGAAGGATGCGCAAAAGGCCTACCGCGCATGGATGAAGGCGCAGACCAACCTGTCGGGCGGCGAGGTGATGTACGACCGGCTGTCGGCCGACGGGCGCGTGTACCGCCTCGTGTCGATGGCATGGCCGAACAAGAAGAAGGCCCCGGAAGAGTATTTCACGCCGCTGATCCACCCGGTGACCGGCAAGCCGTGCGCGATGCCGGCGCGCGGCTGGCGCAACCCGCCCGCGACGATGCAGGCGCTGATCGAGCGCGGCCAGATCGAATTCGGTCCGGATGAAACCACGCAGCCGCAGCGGATCTACTACCTCGACGAGAACATGTACGAGAACGTGCCGTCGGTGCTGCCGTTCGCCGGCTCCGACGACGCGCTGCTGAAGACGCTCGGCATCCCGTTCGACCAGCCGAAGCCGGTCGATTTCGCGGCGGCCGTGATCGGCTGGTGCACGCGCGGCGACGACATCGTGCTCGACTGCTTCGCCGGCTCCGGCTCGACCGGCCACGCGGTGATGCAGGTGAACGCGACCGACGGCGGCGCACGCCGCTACATCCTTGTGCAACTGCCCGAGGCGCTCGACCGCCGCGACAAGACGCAGCTGGCGGCCGCCGATTTCTGCGCGAAGCTGAAGAAGCCGCCGACGCTCGCCGAAATCACGAAGGAGCGCCTGCGCCGCGCGGCCCAGCAAGTGGCGCGCGACTATCCGGAAAGCTATGGCGACCTGGGCTTTCGCGTGTACCGGCTCGACACGACCAACGTGATCGAGTGGGATCCGCGCCGCGACGACTTCGACCATGCGCTCTTCGCGTCCGTCGAGCACGTGAAGACCGGCCGCAGCGAGGACGACCTGCTCGCCGAGCTGACGCTGAAGCTCGGCCTCGACCTGTGCACGCCGGTCGAGCATCACCAGGTCGCAGGCAAGACCGTGCACCTGATCGGCCGCTCGATCGTCGCGTGCTTCGATGCGCGCATTTCGCGCGACGACGCGGGCCCGCTCGCCGACGGCATCGTCGAACTGCTCGACGTGACCGGCGCGACGCGCGATGTCACGTGCCTGTTCCGCGACAGCGGCTTCGTCGACGACGTCGCGAAGCTCAATCTCGCCGCGCTGCTCGAACAGCATGGCGTGAAGCGCGTGCGGAGCCTGTGATGCGGCTGCATTTCGAAGCGGATCTCGACTACCAGCGCGAGGCGATCGACGCCGTCTGCGACCTGTTTCGCGGCCAGGAATCGTATCGCGGCGACTTCAGCGTGCTCGCGAACGCCGCGCCCGGCACCACGGCCGCGGCTCAAGGGTCGCTCGGCTTCGCGGTGTCGGAGCAAGGCGTCGGCAACCGGCTGTCGCTGACCGACGACGCGCTCGCGCGCAATCTCGCCGACGTGCAGCTGCGCGGCGGGCTGCCGCCGTCCGGCTTGCCCGGCTCACGCGACTTCACCGTCGAGATGGAGACCGGCACCGGCAAGACCTACGTGTACCTGCGCACGATCTTCGAGCTGAACCGCCGCTACGGCTTCACGAAGTTCGTGATCGTGGTGCCGTCGATCGCGATCAAGGAAGGCGTGCACAAGACGCTTTCGATCACCGAGGATCATTTTCGCGCGCTGTACGCGGGCGTGCCGTACGACTACTTCCTGTACGACTCCGCAAAGCTCGGCCAGGTGCGCCACTTCGCGGCGAGCGCGGCGATCCAGATCATGGTGATGACGGTCGCCGCGATCAACAAGAAAGAGATCAACAACCTCTACAAGGACAGCGAGAAGACCGGCGGCGAGAAGCCGATCGACCTGATCCGCGCGACGCGGCCGATCGTGATCGTCGACGAGCCGCAAAGCGTCGACGGCGGGCTCGAGGGGCGCGGGCGCGAAGCGCTCGCCGCGATGGCGCCGCTCTGCACGCTGCGTTATTCGGCGACGCACGTCGACCGCCACCACATGGTGTACCGGCTCGACGCGGTCGACGCGTACGAGCGCAAGCTGGTCAAGCAGATCGAGATCGCGTCGGCGATCGTCGAGGACGCGCACAACAAGCCGTACGTGCGGCTTGTCAGCGTGTCGAACCGGCGCGGCGCGATCAGCGCGCGCATCGAGCTCGACGTCGCGACCGCGGCCGGCGTGAAGCGCCAGATCGTGTCGGCGACCGACGGCGACGATCTCGAACGCCTGACCAAGCGCGCGCTGTACGCGGGGCTGCGGATCGGCGAAGTGCATGCGGTGAAGGGTGCCGAATACGTCGAGCTGCGCCATCCGGAAGGCGAGGCGTTCCTGTCGCTCGGCGAGGCGTTCGGCGATATCGACACGCTCGCCGTGCAGCGCGAGATGATCCGCCGCACGATCCGCGAGCACCTCGACAAGGAATTGCGTCTGGCCGAGCGTGGTGTGAAAGTGCTGTCGCTGTTCTTCGTCGATTCGGTCGAGCGCTATCGCCGCTACGACGAGAACGGGATGCCCGTGAAGGGCGATTACGCACTGATCTTCGAAGAGGAATATGCGCGCGCGGCGCGCGTGCCGGCCTACCGTGCGCTGTTCGACGGCGTCGACGTCGCGCTCGAAGTCGAGCGCGCGCACAACGGCTACTTCTCGATCGACCGCAAGGGCGGCTGGACCGACACGAGCGAAAGCAGCGCCGCGGCGCGCGAGAACGCGGAGCGCGCATACGGCCTCATCATGCGCGAGAAGGAAGCGCTGCTGTCGTTCGACACGCCGCTGAAGTTCATCTTTTCGCACTCGGCGCTGAAGGAAGGCTGGGACAACCCGAACGTGTTCCAGATCTGCACGCTGCGCGACATCCAGACCGAACGCGAGCGGCGCCAGACGCTCGGCCGCGGGCTGCGCCTAGCCGTCGACCAGGACGGCGAACGCGTGCGCGACCCGGGCGTAAACACGCTCACCGTGATCGCGACCGAGCGCTACGAGTCGTTCGCGGAAAACCTGCAGAAGGAGATCGAGGCCGATACGGGCATCCGTTTCGGGATCGTCGAGGAACACCAGTTCGCGGCACTGCCGGTGCAGGAAGGCGACGGACCCGCGCACGCGCTCGGCATCGAGCTGTCGCGCGCGCTGTGGACGCATCTGCATGAGCAGGGCTACGTCGACGCGCAGGGCAAGGTGCTCGACCGGCTGAAGGATGCGCTGCGCCAGAGCGCGCTCGTGCTGCCCGACGCGTTCGAGTCGCTGCGCGCGCCCATCGTCGCGACGCTGCGCAAGCTGTCGGGCCGCTTCGCGGTGCGCAATGCGGACGAGCGTCGCGCGATCGCGTTGCGGCGCGATGCGTCGGGCAAGGCCGTCGTGTTCGGCGACGACTTCCGGGCGTTGTGGGACCGCATCCGCCATCGCACCGTGTACAGCGTCGAGTTCGACAACGCGAAGCTCGTGCGCGATTGCACGGCCGCGCTGCGCGACGCGCCGGACATCGCGCGCGCACGGCTGCAGTGGCGCAAGGCCGAGATCGATATCGGCAAGGCCGGCATCGAGGCGATCGAGGTGGCGGGCGCCGGCACGGTGCTGATCGACGAAGGCGAGTTGCCGCTTCCCGACCTGCTCACCGAACTGCAGGACCGCACGCAGCTCACGCGCCGCTCTCTCGCGACGATTCTGGCCGACAGCGGCCGGCTCGACGACTTCCGCGTGAATCCGCAGCAGTTCATCGCGCTGGCCGCCGATGCGATCAACCGCTGCAAGCGGCTCGCGCTGGTTGCGGGCATCGCGTACCGCAAGCTTGGCGAGCGCCACGTGCATGCGCTCGAGTCGTTCGAGAGCGAGGCGCTGACCGGCTACCTGCGCAACCTGCGGTCCGATGCGCGGAAGTCGATCCACGAGGCCGTCGTGTGCGAGACCGACGCGGAGCGTGCATTCGCCGATGCGCTCGAAGCGCACGACGGCGTGAAGCTGTACGCGAAACTGCCCGCGTGGTTCCGCGTGCCGACGCCGCTCGGCAGCTATCACCCGGACTGGGCGGTGCTCGCGGAGCAGGACGGCGGCGAGCGGCTGTATTTCGTCGTCGATACGCCGAATGCCGACGGCGACGTGACGAGCGAGCACGAGCGCGCGAAGCTCGTGTGCGGCGAGGCGCATTTCCGTGCGCTGGTGGACGGCGGAGAGGCCGCGCGGTTCGTGCGCGTCAGGCAGGCCGATGCGTTGTTCGAGCCGGTTGCAGCCGTCGCGCCCCTGGCGGGCGCGGGACGCTGAAACGAAGGGCGGCGACGAGCCGCCCTTTTTTCATTTCATCGATCAGGTTACGGCGAATCCGTTTGTCATCCGAATGAAAGCGATTCGTATCCTCGCCAGTTCGCGCGCGTCGTTACCGCTGGTTGCAAATCGGGGTCGATGCGACGCCGGCGCGCGACACCTCCGTTTCGCCACCGCCATGAAAAAAGGGCGCCGAAGCGCCCTTCCTCCCCATGCGTGCGCCGCAGTTACAGCGTGCGGCCGAACGCGTTGCGATGTGCGTGATGCGTGGACGTCGACGCATGCGCGGTATGGCCGTGCGTGTGCCCATGACCGTGGCCCGGCTGCGTGCCTGCACGATCGGCGATCGTGTCGGAGCGGTCGGCTGCACGCGCGAGGCCCTTGTCGCGGTCGCCCGAGCGGAAGCCGTTCGAGTTGCTCAGCGCTTCGCCGCTCATGTGGCCCCCGGACATGCCGCCGGCGTTGCCGCCCATGCCGCCAGCGCCATGACCACCGCCGTTGCCCCCACCGTTGCCACCGGCCGCGGCATTCGCGGAAACGGCACCGAGTGCGAGGAGCGCGGCGGCCAGTACGGACAGATATCGTTGCGTTTTCATTGTTTGCTCCCTGGAGCGTGTTCGGATGATTGCATTCTAGGAACACGCGATTTCCGCGCGACTCGACGTTGTAAATGATCGTAACGGTGCGCGTGACGCGCATTCGTCGGATCAATGTGCGACATGCCGGATGCGTGCGCGGAATGCGCGGCCGGCCGTCGTCGGACGAAGCAAGATGAAAGGCGGGAACGGCGCTGTCGCGCCGTTTCCGCCGGTGAGCGCGCTTACTGCGCCGGCTGCACGCCCTGCGCGGCGGCCTTGCGCTGCGCCGCCATCTCCTGCTCGTGCTTCTTCGCCATGTGGTGGCCGACGATACAGCCGCCGACCGCACCGACCACGGCGTGATGTCCCGCGTAGTGGCCGGCGACGCCGCCCACCACCGCGCCCTTCATGCAGCCTGCCGCGTGCGCGCTGCCGATCGTTGCGAGCGCAACGACGGCGGCCGCTGCGCACGACCTGATGTGTCGAATGGGCATCATGCGATCACTCTCCTCTTGTCGTCGTGATCAGTATTCTCGTGAGCCGGCCGCCCGGTTCAGTTCCAGCGGCCGCGCCAGCCGTCGCCGTCACGCCAGGCGCGCTCGCGCCACTCGTGCTCGCGCCATTCACGGCGACGCCACTCGTGTTCACGCCATTGACGCGCACGCCAGTCGTCGTCGCGATAGCCCACCGGCGCGTACATCACCGGCGGCGGCGGCGCGACGTAGACCGGCTCGGGCGCCGCATAGACGCCTGGCACACCGATCCCGACCGACAGGTCGACGTGGGCCGATGCGACGCCCGAAGCTGCCAGCGCCGCTACACCGAGAACTGCACCGAGGATAAGTTTCTTGCTCATTTCGCGACTCCCTGCACGTGTCGTGCGTCATGTGACTACGGTTCGGAGTCTAGGCATCGGGCGCCGACACAGGTGAAACCGGTCTGCGAGACCGGTAACGGACGTTTACGGCAGGGTGCAAAGCGTTGCAGGACAAGGGTGGCGGGCGATTCGACACGCCGTTGCAACGGCGCATCGAATCGGTAAAGGCGGGAATTTTTGCCGGAAAACGCGCCGGCGCCGCTCGCCGCACGCGAATCGAACGAAGTTACGCGCGGATATCGTCGACGCTGCGCAGCCAGTGCACGCTGAACAGGCTATCCGCGTCGGTCCACACGGTGTCGGGCTCGAAGCCCGCACGGCGCGCGATCGCATGGAAGCCGTCGATCGTGAACTTGTGCGAGTTCTCCGTGTGGATGTGCTCACCCGCCTCGAAGCGGAACGCGTGGCCGCGCACGTGCACCGTTTGCGCGATATCGCTGACGAGATGCATCTCGATGCGCTGCCGTTCGCGGTCGTAGAACGCGCAATGCGAAAACGCGTCGAGATCGAAGTCCGCGCCGAGTTCCGCGTTCGCGCGGGCGAGCAGGTTCAGGTTGAACCGCGCGGTCACGCCCTGCGCGTCGTTGTACGCGCGATGCAGCGTGCGCTCGTCCTTCACGAGATCCACGCCGACCAGCAGGCCGCCGCCGCGCAACAGCCGCGCGGCGTCGCGCAGGAACGCGTCGGCTTCCTCCGGCGAGAAGTTGCCGATCGTCGAGCCGGGGAAGAAGCCGATGCGCCGGCGCGGCGTCTCCGTCAGTTCGGCCAGTTGCTCGGCCTTCGTGTAGTCGGCCGCGATCGGCGCGACGTCGAGCCACGGATACGCGTCACGCAGCCGCGCCGCGGCGCCGTGCAGGTAGTCGGCCGAGATGTCGATCGGCACGTAGCGCGCCGGCGCGTTCGCGTAGTTGTCCGCACACGCGTCGAGCAGCACGCGGATCTTCTCGAGCGAGCCCGCGCCGAATTCGACGATGTCCGCATGCGGGCCGACGCGCCGCACGATCTCCGCCGCGCGATCGCGCAGGATGCCGAGTTCCGTACGCGTCGGGTAGTACTCGGGCAGCTCGCAGATGCTGTCGAACAACGCCGACCCGGCCGCATCGTAGAAGTATTTCGGCGAAATGCTGCGCGGCGTGCGCGACAGTCCGTCGATCAGGTCGCGCTCGAACGCGCTCGGCCGCGAATCGCGGGCGGGTTGCAGGCCACCGCTCGTGGCCGTCAGATCAGACGTCTCGCGCAAGTCGCACTCCCGTGAATTGCCAGCGCGCGGCCGGCGGAAAGAAATTGCGGTACGTCGGCCGTTCGTGCCCCGGCGGCGTCGCGACGCTGCTGCCGCGCAGGACCTGCTGGCCAACCATGAATTTGCCGTTGTATTCAGCGGCGACTCCCGCGAGCGGCCGAAAGCCCGGATACGGCTCGTAGGACGAACGGGTCCACTGCCACACGTGCCCGAGCATCTGCTGAATACCATCCGCGCCGAATGCGGCTTCCCATTCGAATTCGGTCGGCAGACGTGCGCCGGCCCACTCCGCGTACGCGGCCGCTTCGTAGAAGCTCACGTGACACACGGGCGCATCGGGCGCGAGCAGCTCCACGCCGTGCAGACCGAACGCGCGCCATGCGTGTACGGCTTCCGGCCCACCGTCGTCGTCCGGAATCCAGTACGCGGGCCCTCGCCAGCCTTCCCGCTGCACCGTCGCCCAGCCGTCCGACAACCAGTATTCAGGGCGGGCGTAGCCGCCGTCCGCGATGAAGGCCGCGAATTCCGCATTCGTCACGAGACGGTTCGCGATCTCGTACGGACGCACGAGCGCCGTATGGCGCGGCCGTTCGTTGTCGAACGAGAACGCGTCGCCATCGTGGCCGATCTCGACGAGCCCGCCCGGCTGATGCAGCCAGCGCAACGGGCCGGCATCGCCCGCGGCCAGGGCCGCGGGCCCATCGGCGCGATTGGGCGGCCGGAACGCAGGCTTGAGCGGGTTGCACGAGAACGCATGCAGCATGTCCGTGACGATCAGCTCCTGATGCTGCTGCTCGTGATGCAGGCCGAGTTCGATCTCGGGCGCGATCGTGGCGAGCATCGTCGGATCGGCGCTGTCGAGCGCGCGCAGCATCGCGTCGTCGACGTACTGACGGTACGCACTCACCTCGTCGAGCGACGGACGCGTGAGCAGCCCGCGCTGCGGCCGCGGATGGCGCGGGCCGAGCGCTTCGTAATAGGAATTGAAGAGGAACTGGAATGCGTCGTCGAACGGCGCGTAGCCATCCACACGGCGCATCAGTACGACGGTTTCGAAGAACCAGGTCGTATGCGCGAGATGCCATTTCACCGGACTCGCGTCGGGCATCGACTGCACGGCCTGGTCTTCGGCGGATAGCGTCGCCGTCAACGCGACACTATGGGCGCGCACGTCCTGATAACGGCGCTGAAGCTGGGATGCAAGGAGGCTCATCGGTTTACCGTCCACGTCGCGATTCGCTGCGTTGCGTTGCCGGAAAAAGGAAAGCCTTGCGCTCGGATGCGCGCGGCTGGCGTGCGACCTTCATTGCTGCGATGTCGAGCAGCCGGCGCGCGCGCCGGGCCGCTGGTGCGGCGTCACATCATCTGCCCGTGCAGAACAGTATGGGCCAGAAATGTGAACGTCGCGAATCGGATTTCGGGCGAAACAAATGCGAAAGACAAATGAAAGCACTCGCGCGTCGAGCGGCGACGTTGGCGAACCGTCGATGCCCGTGATGGCGGGGCCCGGCAGGGGATCGCAATGGGCATGCCTGCGCGTCGGCATTACCGCCGCCTCGTGACAGTCGCGCGGCACGCATGAAAGGTCGACGACCCGCGTTCACCGGCGCAACGGCGCCATGCGGTCGATATCGGCCCCGATCCGCACGCTGGCATCACGGCCGTCGGTGCGATGTTCGACTGCCCTGCCCTCCGTGCGCTTCCCGGCTTTTGAAAAATTTTTCGCGCCGATGTCACACGCGCGGGGGCCTTGCTCGTCATATCGCCGGAACCCACACGAAAGGAGAAGGAACCATGACTGCGAAACTCAATCCGTTCGCCGCCGCCCCCGCGCTGATGAAGAACTGGATGGCCGTATCGGTCGCCGCTGCCGGGAGCCTCGAGCCGACGCTGATCGAGCTGGTCAAGATCCGCGCGTCGCAGATCAACGCGTGTGCGAACTGCCTTAACATGCACACCGTCGAGGCCCGCGAGCAAGGCGAGACCGAGCAGCGCATCAATCTGCTGGCCGCGTGGCGCGAAGCGCCCTGCTACACCGACCGCGAACGCGCGGCGCTCGGCTGGACCGACGCGCTCACGCGGCTGTCGGAGGGCCATGGCGCGCACGAAGCCGCGTATGCGGCGCTGAACGACCACTTCAGCCAGGAGGAGCAGGTGAAACTCACGGTGATGATCAACGTGATCAACGGCTGGAACCGGCTGGCCGTCGGCTTCGGACTGTGGATCGATCCGGCTGAAGCGAAAGCCGCTGCCGCGAAGATGGTGGCCTGATGACCAGCCTCGATCCGGCCGCGGGCAGCGCCGAATACCGGGCCGACGCAGCGGCGAGCTTCGATCCGCTGCGTCGCACGCTGATCCGCGTCGCGTACCGGATGCTCGGTTCCGTCGCGGACGCCGAGGACATGGTGCAGGAGGTGTTCATCCGCTGGATGGGCGTCGATCGCACGGAGGTGCGCGTGCCCGAGGCGTTCCTGCGCCGCATGGTGATGCGCATGTGCCTCGATCAGCTGAAGTCCGCGCGGCACCAGCGCGAGACCTATATCGGCCCGTGGCTGCCGGAGCCGGTCGTCGAGGAGGATGAACAGGAGGACGTCACGCTGCCGCTGATGCTCGCGCTCGAACGGCTGTCGCCGCTCGAGCGTGCTGCGTTCCTGCTGCACGACGTGTTCGGCCTCGAGTTCGACGAGATCGCGACGACGATCCAGCGTGACCCGGCCGCATGCCGGCAGCTCGCCGCGCGGGCGCGCACGCATGTGCGCGAGGCGCGGCCGCGGTTTCATGTCGAGAAGCAGCGCGGAATTGAACTGGCCGAGGCATTCTTCGCGGCGTCACGCAGCGGCGACATGCGCGCGCTCGGCGCGATGCTCGCCGAGGACGTGAGCCTGCATTCGGACGGCGGCGGCAAGCGCGCGGCCGCGGGCAAGCCGGTGTTCGGCTTCGAGCGCGTGATGAAGGTCCACGCATACCTGGCCGAACTGTTCGCCACGCATGCGTCGAAGCTCGTGCGGGCCGGGTTCATCAACGGGTTGCCGGGTTTCGTCACGCTGGAGGCCGACGGCGAGTTGCAGACCACGGCGCTGGAGATCGAAGACGGGAAAATCGTCGCGATCTATGTCGTGCGGAATCCTGACAAGTTGAAGCATCTGCATTGATGCTTCACGAGCGGGGGCTCTACGCCCTGCCTTGCCGATTACCCGCTGCTTGCCGCACGAAGCATCGCCCATGCATGCACGATTTCGTGCCGCAAAAAGAAAAACGCCACGCGATGTTGCCGCGTGGCGTTTGTATGTTGGCGAGCCGGATTGCCTGTAGGCAATGCGTGCTGCCAGACCCCTTCTTTTGTTCGTTGGTAGGCTCGATTGGATTCGAACCAACGACCCCCACCATGTCAAGGTGGTGCTCTAACCAACTGAGCTACGAGCCTAAGAAGCCGCGAATTATAGAGAGGGTTTTGGAGGTGCGCAAGTCCCTTTTGTGAAATTTATTCGATCGAGCATGGCGCGCATGGGCGGCGCACCGTGCGCGAAGCGAATTGCGATCGCATCCGGGTTGATCCCCACTGCGGTATCCCACCGTGGCGCGGCGCGTTCCGTCATAATGGATTCGTCGCGAATCCAGGTCAGGATTCACGCACGATAATCGAACGCAGAATTGGCCCGATCCGGCCCGCGGGGAACAGGCGCGCAAACGCACCGCCCGCCGCGCTGCACGGACCGGCGGCTTCTGGCGACGGCGGCAGATCGCACGCGTGCACAACGATATCGGGGTGGGCATGATCGCGCTCAATTTGGTGATTCCGTGCTTCAATGAAGAGGCCGTATTGCCGGAGACCGTACGCCGGCTGACGATCCTCCTCGACCAGCTTGTCGGCGACGGCATCGTCGACGACACGAGCTGCGTCACGTTCGTCGACGACGGTTCGCGCGACGGCACTTGGTCGCTGATCGAAGCCTTCCATGCCGCTGATTCGCGGATCCGCGGCCTCAAGCTGTCGCGCAACCACGGGCACCAGAATGCGCTGCTCGCCGGCCTGATGAGGGTGACCGGCGACGTGCTGATCAGCCTCGACGCCGATCTCCAGGACGACCTCGACGCAATCCCGCGCATGCTGGGTGAATATCGCGCCGGCGCCGAAATCGTGTTCGGCGTGCGCCAGCGTCGCGACAGCGACGGCTTCTTCAAGCGCGTGAGCGCGCGCGGCTACTACCGGCTGCTGCGACGTTTCGGCGTCGATATCCTGCCGGACCACGCAGACTTCCGCCTGATGAGCCGCCGCGCGGTCGAGGAGTTGCGCGGCTTCCGCGAAGTCAACCTGTTCCTGCGCGGCATCGTGCCGCTGCTGGGCTTTCGCACCGCGATCGTCCGCTACGACCGGCAACCGCGCTTCGCCGGCGAAAGCAAATACCCGTTGGCGCGGATGATCCTGCTCGCGTCGGACGGCGTGGCGTCTTTTTCGACGAAGCCGCTGCAGTGGAGTGCATACGTTGGCGCGCTGCTTGCGCTGGCGTCGACCGCATGCGGCATCTGGGCACTGTCGATCCGGCTGTTCACCGATCGCTCGGTTCCCGGCTGGGCGTCCACCGTGATCCCGATGTATTTTCTCGGCGGCCTGCAATTGCTGTTCCTCGGCGTGATCGGGGGCTACATCGCGAAGATCTATGCCGAGACGAAGCAGCGCCCTCGCTTCATTGTCGAAAAAACGCTATGACGCTCGGTCTATCCTGTTCGGCAACGCTCCGGCGCCAGGCCGGCGGCGCGCGGTTGTCATCCGCAGGGCGTACGCCATGGACGACAGCACGGTAAGCTGCGGCCTGCCGCGCGCGTTGCCGTATCGCACGGCAGATCGCGTGTTGCGGGTGTTGTTCGTTGCGACAGTCGCGGCAGCCGGTCTGCTGTTCTGGCTCGTGCCGCATCCGCCGATGATCGATCTTCCGCAGCACGCCGGGCAAGTCGCCACCCTGCACGACCTGCTGCTCGGCCAGTCGCCCTGGGCGCCGCTGCTGAGGATCAACCTGTTTACGCCTTACCTGCTCGGCTACGGTGCCGCGGCCGTGCTGTCGTTCGTGATGCCGGTCGCGGCGGCGCTCAAGGTCATGCTGACGCTGTCCTTCTACGGTTTCGTCGCCGCGTACATCGCGCTGCGCCGGCGCCTCGGCACGGACCCGCGTCTCGACTGGCTATGCGTGCCCGTGTTCTTCGGCTTCGCGTACGAGTTCGGTTTCTACTCGTACCTCGTCGCGGTACCGGTTGCGATGATCTTCATTGCGCTCGCGCTCGACTATGCCGAGCAGCAGACGGCCCGCCGCGGCGCAGTGCTTGCGCTCGTGAATCTCGCGCTGTTTTTCTCGCACGGACTGCTCTTCGTGTTCGCAAACGCGATCGGCGGGCTATTCCTGCTCGTGCACCTGCGCCGCACCAACACGCTGCCGCGCGTGCTGCGCGCCTCATGGCCGTATGCGACCCTCGCCTTCGTCGCCGTGCTCTACGCGGCGCTGCATCGTGACATCGATCTGACGCCGATGTATCCGTTCACCGTGATGTGGGGCATCAGTTCGCTCGTACGGGTGTTCGCGGCCGTACTCTATCCATGGGGTGTCGCCGGCGACAGCCGTTCGCTGCTGGCATTCGTTCTGATCGCTGCCGCGCCGTTCCTGATGGCATCGAAGCCGAACCGGCATGTCGCCGCCTATGTACCGGCGATCGTCGTGACCATCGTCTGGTTCGCCGTGCCGCTGTTCGCGATCAACACGTTTTTCCTGTATCCGCGCTTCGCGCTGTTCCTGTTTCCGTTTTATGCGCTGATGTTCCGTGCGCCCGAACCCGCGGAACCCGGCCGACGGATGCCGCGGCTCGCGCTGATGACACAGCTGCTCCTTGCCGTGACCTGCGCCGGTTTCGTCGTTCAGCAAGGTGTCCGCGCGCTGCGCTTCGCCGACGAAAGCGCTGATTTCGACGTGGTCGCCAACGCGATCGAACCTGCGCAGCGCGGCCTTGCGATCATCGTCGACAGGATGAGCCCGGCCGCCGGCAACCCGTATGCCTACGAGAACTTCGCGCTCTGGTATCAGGCCGAGCACCGCGGATTCGTCGATTTCAATGCCGCGTGGTTTCCGCCGCAGATCGTCCGCTTTCGGCTCGACCGGCTGCCCGGTGTCGGGCCGTCCGACGTCTCGCCGCTGCCGCTGTACCGGCACTTCGACTGGCAGCGGCACCAGGGGCGCTTGTACCGGTATTTTTTCGTCCGCGCCGCAACGCCGCTGCCGGACACGTTTTTCGCCAATCCGGCATGCCGCGTCGTGCGCGTGAAGACTGCGGGCGAATGGTCGGTATACGAGAAGCAGGTTTGTCGGGGCGATTGATTGCACTACCGTCGCCTGACGGTGCGATGTGTCGCACCACGTCATGCGCCGATCGCGCCATCGGGAGATTGCGATGCCACATGGAATCATCGCGGACGATACGCCGCGCTCGTATGACGAGATCTTCTACCGGTACCAGCGCGAAGGATCGGCGCGGTCGGCGCGCGGCGTGCTGCCGGGTGTCGATGCGCTGTTGAAGCCTTCGAGCATCCTCGACGTCGGTTGCGGTGCCGGAGCGTGGCTCAGCGTGCATCGCCAGCTCGGCGTGCAGGACATCACGGGCATCGACGGCGATTATGTGGATCGTTCGGTGCTGATGATCGACCCCGCCCATTTCGTGCCGGCCGATATTTCGAAGCGCTTCGATCTGGGGCGATCGTTCGACCTCGTCCAGTGCCTCGAGGTCGGCGAGCACGTGCCAACGGCATCCAGCGAGGCCCTCGTCGACAATCTCGTCCGGCACGGCAAGCGCGTGCTGTTTTCTGCCGCCGTGCCAGGCCAGGGCGGCGAGAACCACATCAACGAACAGCGATACGAATTCTGGCGCGATCTGTTCGCGCGCCGCGGCTACCAGCTGTTCGATTTCGTCCGGCCGCTCATCGTCGCGGACATGCGCATCGAGCCGTGGTATCGCTACAACCTGCTCTTTTTCGTTGCCGCTGACGAAGCGGAACGACTGCCGGACGCCATCAGACAACACCGCGTCGACAGCCGTTCAGGCATACCAGACGTGTCGCCGCCCGGCTACAAGGTGCGCAAGTTCCTGCTGCGGTGGCTGCCGGTGCGCGTGAAGACGGGCATCGCCATGCTGAAGAGCCGCATGGTCGCCAATCGACTGAAGCGCCACGAGGAAGACCGGTGAAACTGTCCGTCTACGTTCTCATTCTGACCGGCGTGTTCCTCGCGGCAACCGGCCAGGTCGCATTCAAGATCGGCGCCGACGGCCGCCACGCATTGACTGAATTCATCAATGCCTGGGTCGCGCTGGGGCTGCTTTGCTACGGCGCGGGCACGGTGCTCTGGATCTTCGCGTTGAGCAAGGCCGGGCTCACCGTCGTATATCCGTTTACCGCGCTCACGTTCGTGCTCGTCTTTTTGGCTGGAATCTTGTTCTTCGGCGAGCGTGTGTCGTACGCGCAATGGGGAGGCGTCGCCATGATCCTCGGCGGGCTGTATCTGATTGCCATGGTTCGATAGCGGGCGGACCGGCGCCGCAACTTATCCACAGCGCGCTATGGATAACCGTCCGGCAAGCCTCTGGATTCACAGTGGAGCGATTGAGGATATGTCGCCGCGGCTGTGAATCGGCGGAAAGTTGTTCTGTGATGCACAGCGATTTTCCTGTGCATCACCTGTGGTTATGCATTCTGCTTCATGTTGAAAATTCATGGTGTTACGGAAGTTATCCACTGTGGAGCGGTGGGCTTGTTAACTATCACTACGTATATATACGAACCCTGTTAACACCTTTGGATAAGCACAGTCCGTCGACTGTGATCCGGGAAGGATATGCACTGCGCGCGGTGGATGAATCACGCGAAGTCGAAACCGGTGACCAGCCCGAACGCTCGTATCTGTAAAGTCGCCAGGTTCGCGATAGGCCCTCGTCAATGAGACGCTGGTGATGGATATTGCTGGCCGCGTAGCGGGGCTCATGGCCGATGTGGCCGCGGTTGTACGAGGATCCGTTATGACAATCACGTCATCATCGTGCGACATGACAGACGTCACGACGCGGCGCAGGGTCTTCCGGATCCCGCAACGCCTGATTAGCAGGTCAGAGAAACGCGAGCGCTGAAGGCCGGTCTCGGAGGTGGACGTTCACCTGTACTACTATCGTTGCGATCAAGTCGGCACGCCATGTTCCGCAGGGACCCTTGGGTCAGATGAGGTATCTCGGAAAGCTGGATTTAAAGGCAAAGGTGAAATGAGGCCGCTGGTGCATTGTTCATACCACGGACATGTCGGAGGTGAGCTCGTGACTCGGGCCGTGTCCGATCTCGTCAACGATCGTAGCAACGGCAAGAGTGGGCACCGGGTCGTGCCATCGACTGTGCGTGATGAAATCGAATTTCCGGGCTACATGCTCGAATCCGAAGATACGAAAATTCTGGAGTTGGGCGGGAAGCATGAAGGGGGCGGCGTCTATCGGTTCGACGATGACGAGTCAATGGAATCGGCTATCGGGTTATTGACGGAACTTGTGCTGAATGCCTGAGGGAATTGATTGCAGGGTAGGAAGAAGAGTAGGAGGACGAGTGCCCCGGAGAGAGGGATGACCAGGTTGAATTTCGACAAGGTCAATCGGGGTTCCGTCCAGCTCGATATCGCGACGCTGCTCGGCCTGAAGACGGCAACGTTAGCCCGAATGTCTTGTCTGGCAGGGCTTTGCCGGAACAGAGCAGACGATGCGGACGGTGCTGGTGCGGTCCGTCGTCGTGGATGCCTTGTGGATATCGAGAAGTCAAATCACTCGAAGGCCTGTGCACTCAACGGATACGGCAATCGAATTCGGTGCAGATGTTCGCGGTACCTTGCGGTTGTGGATATTGCACGCCAAAACAACCCGAAACACTGTGCAGGCCGAAGCTGAGCGAGTCGACCGATGACCGCGCGCGGTGTCGACATGATTGATGTGGATATCCCGCCCCGCAGCGACTCGAAACGCTGTGATTCCAAAAGGGCGAGGGTGCCGGTGTTGTTTCGATGTGGACAACAAACCGCGAAAGTCAGTCGAAACGCTGTGCAAGCGAGTGGTGACAGTAAGCACGCTCAAGTCAGAAGCCGCATCATTCGGGGCGTCGACGGCCGCCCACCGATCACCAGCCGCGCGCGCGTCGTACCGCTCAAGTCTGCTGATCGAGCGCCTGCGCGATCGCTTTCTCCGCGAGGCTTCCGGCCGGCCCGACCACCGCGAAATTGAGCCCGTTCACCGACCCGTACCGCGCGAGCAACGGCCCATCCACGCGTTGTCCGGCCGGCAGCAGCCGGTGTTTCGATTCCGCCGGCCGGAGATAGAAGCTCAGTGTCCGCCCGGCATCGTCCTCATAGAGCACCATCGCGGCAGTGGCTCCGCTGTCCGTCGTAAACAGCCGCCCGCCAACCGGCCTGAACCCGGCCGCACTCAAATCCGGCAACCGCGCCGACGCGCCGACGCGTCTGGTGAGCCACCCTTGCAAATCTCCCGCACGGGTTGGCCGAAAATCCACCTTCGCGGCTTGATCGACGACCATCATCCGGTAAGCCTCGACCGCATCGCTCATCGGCGCGATGGGAGGCGGCGCGTTCCATCCATGCGCCTGCCACCCGCCAAACGTCCCCAGCCCGATACAGAATACGAACGAAGCCGCCATCGCGAATCGCATCCGCGAGCGCTCCACACGCTTCGCGCGAATCGCAGCTGGATCGAGCTCAGGATTGTGACCGGGCATCCGCACGCTCTCGAGCGCGGCCCGCAATCGCTGCGCATCCTGCTGCCATTGCCTTACCTGTTCCGCAGTCTCCGGATGCAGCGCGAGATATCGCTCGACCGCGGCGCGCGCGTCGTCGTCGAGCTGGCCGTCGACATAGGCCTGGAGATCGTGTTCGTCGGGACGGAGGTGGTTCATTTCATCACGCGGAGAGAAGGAGCGGGAAGTTCGCCGTCGCTGAGCTGGCGCAGCGCCTGGCGCGCGCGGGAGAGTCGCGACATCACGGTGCCGATCGGCACGCCGAGCAGGTCGGCGACTTCCTGATACGTGAAGCCCTCGACCGCGACGAGCAGCAGCAGGCTGCGCTGCTCGTCGGAGAGCCGGCCGAACGCTTCGAGCGTCGCGCGTGCGGCCACCTCACGTTCGGCGGACGGCCAGTGCGCTTCGTCGTCGTCGCGAATGCGGCCGAGCAGCCATGCGTAGCGCTTCGCGCTGCGTTTGCCGTCGAGAAACTGCCGGTAAAGGATCGTGAAGAGCCAGCTGCGCAACGACGCGTCGTCGCGGCGGCTTGCCCAGCGCGACAGCGCGCGCTCGAGCGTCGACTGGACGAGATCGTCGGCGGCGTGGACGTCGCGCGCCAGCCAGAGCGCGAAGCGTCGCAGCCTGGGGATGAGTTCGCGCAATGCGTCGTCGTCGGGGGCGTTTGAGGGCATGGCCGGGGCGCGAGCCGATAAGCGTGGAGATGCCGCGTAGGACGCCGGTCGGCGTCGCTTATTCCGTCAGCATACGAAAAATTTCTTCATGGAATAAAGCGGCGCGGGTGGCGTCCTACACGCGTTCGACAATGATCAGACGATCGGGAGTGCATCCATGAAGCAATCTTCCTCTTCTTCGCCGCCGAGCGAACCCGGGCGCGGGTGGTGGCGCTGGGCCGTGATCGGCGGCGCGGTGGCCGGCGTGGCCGTGGCGTTCGGGTATGTCGGCGGCTGGCTTGCGCCGGCGCGTCTGACCCCGCACCGGCTCGTCGACGCGCTGCAGACGGCCGGCGGCGAGCATCCGGGCTTCCGGCGCAATCACGCGAAGGGCGTGTGCGTGACCGGTTACTTCGAAGGCAACGGCGCCGCGAGCGCGTATTCGGTCGCGCCGTTCTTCAAGGCGGTGCGCACGCCGGTGGTCGGGCGCTTCGCGCTGCCGGGCGGGAATCCTTATGCGCCCGACAGCAGCGTGCCGATCCGCAGCCTCGCGCTGAAGCTCACCGCACCGGACGGCCAGCAATGGCGGACCGGGATGAACGCGATGCCCGTGTTTCCGGTGGCGACGCCGAAGGCGTTCTACGCGCAGTTGCTGGCGACCCGGCCGGATCCGGCGACGGGCAAGCCCGATCCGGCGAAGGTGAAGGCGTTTTTCGGCGCGCATCCGGAGACGGCAGCGTTCCGCGCATGGGTGAAGGGTGCGAAGCCGAGCGCGAGCTACGTCACCGAAAGCTATTACGGATTGAACGCGTTCTACTTCGTCGATGCTGCCGGCAAACGCCAGGCGGTGCGGTGGCGCGTCGTGCCGGAGCAGATGACGGGCGCCGGCGACGTCGCGACGGCCGCAGATCCGAACGTGTTGCAGCAGGACCTGACGCGGCGCATTGCGGACGGTGCGCAGAAGTGGAAGCTGCTGGTCACGCTGGCCGAGCCCGGCGACCCGGTGGACGACGCGACGAAGACCTGGCCCGCGCAGCGGACGACGATCGACGCGGGGACGCTCGTGCTCGATCGCGTGGAGCCGCAGGACAGCGGGCCGTGCCGGGACGTGAATTACGACCCGACGGTGCTGCCGCAGGGGATTCAGGTGTCGGGGGATCCGTTGCTGGCGGCGCGGTCCGCGGCGTATGCGGATTCGTATCTGCGCCGGACGAGTGAAGAGGCCGGCGTGGCTGGCGCGGCGCGACTGAGTGCGGAGGGACGATGATGAAGGCTACGACGACGTTTAGCTTGCCGGCGAGGCTGCTGCATTGGGTGATGGCCGCGATGATCGTCGCGATGCTGTTCATCGGGGTGGGGATGGTGGCGTCGGTTTCCGGGCGGCACGATTTCCTGGTGGCGTTGCACAAGCCGCTGGGGATTGCCGTGCTGGTGCTGGTTTGCGTGCGGATCGTGGTGCGGTTCGTGTCGAAACCGCCCGCGTTGCCCGATGATCTGCCCTGGTGGCAGAAGCTTGCCGCGCATGGGTCGCATCTCGTGCTGTACGCGCTGATGCTCGCGATGCCGCTGATCGGATGGGCGATGCTGTCGGCGGGCGGGTATCCGGTGACGCTGGGTGGCGGCGTGCAGTTGCCGGCGCTGGTCTCGGCCGACCCGGTGACGTTTGCCTGGCTCAGGGTCGCGCACCGCGTATTGGCTTACGTGTTCTTCGTGACGTTCCTCGCACACTTTGCGGCGGCGCTGTATCACGGGTTGATTCGGCGGGATGGGGTGGTGAGGGCAATGGTGGGGAGGTGAGCGACGCAGCGTTACGCTCGATGCGGGCGAGGTCGCTCAAAGGCTATCTCGCCCGGATCGTACCGAATGGCTTCCATGACCATCCGTGGGGGCAGCTCGACTGTCCCGGGCCCGCTTGTAAAAATATTTTCACAAAGTGCTTGCGGAGACCGGGGCAGGTGCATAGAATCACGCCTCTTTCGCGCTAACGGAAACGCAGCGCGGAGGAAGAAGGGAAGCGGTGCGGTTGGGATCGGTTGTAGCGACTCCAGTGCACACGAAATTAAACCGCATTCGTCGCAACGAAGTAGTTAAAAAAGTTGTTGACGAGTTTTAAAAAACGGTTAATAATCTCGCTTCTCTGCTGCTGAAAACGCAGCGCTGCTGGGAAACTCCAGGTTTCTCGCAGAAATGCTCTTTAAAAATTAACAGCCGATAAGTGTGGGCGCTTGATGGAAGCGAGCTGATCTTCGGATCAGATAGCGAAAGTATCAAGAGTCTCACACTAAAGTAAGTCAGGTTTATGAAGTGATTCATATTCCTGTCAGCTTTGAGTGAGCGACCGGTTCGAAAGAACCGAAAACAGTAACAGGTTTAAACTGAAGAGTTTGATCCTGGCTCAGATTGAACGCTGGCGGCATGCCTTACACATGCAAGTCGAACGGCAGCACGGGTGCTTGCACCTGGTGGCGAGTGGCGA
>Ga0209258_100262_pt1 | contig 90619 bp, 92 predicted proteins | sample Araplaol_mTSA_r2_FD_184281 | JGI IMG/M metagenome (GOLD analysis project Ga0209258, IMG submission 184281) | Arabidopsis root microbial communities from North Carolina, USA - plate scrape CL_Col_mTSA_r2 (SPAdes) (version 2) | ecosystem: Host-associated > Plants > Roots > Endosphere | place: USA...
CGCACGCGGCTTGAAGACGACCGAGGCGCTTGTCGTCCTGGCGCGCAAGCTACTGCGCATCGCCTACGCGGTCTGGCGACAGGATGTCCCCTTCGATCCGACTCGGTTCACGGTTCCGGCTTGACTGAAACCATAGAACCTCTGCCGGTCGGCTCGCGGCCGGCCCCTCGGGGGCAGCGAGCGCCAGCGAGCGTGGGGCCCTTTATCTGCGGCGCAGGAAGTGGATGTAGTCGCTCGCGTCCTGCGACTGCTCCAGCAGCTCGTTGCCAGTCTGCCTTGCGAACGCCTGGAAGTCGCGCGTGGAACTGGGATCGGTGGCGACGACCTTGAGGATCTCGCCCGTCTGCATCTCGGCCAGGGCCTTCTTGGCCTTCAGGATGGGCAGCGGGCAGTTGAGGCCGCGCGTATCGATTTCCTTGTGGGCGTGCATTGACTTGACCTGGTGGCTAGCGAGCGTGGCTCATTCTATGACGCGTCCGGCGCGGGATCTCGCTGGGCGGCGCGCTCCTCGAAGGACATGAACTTCGGCTCGTAGCCGCGCGACTTCAGCCACTCGGCCACCGCGTAGCCGGTGCCGGCGGGCCAGCAGACGATGTCGCCCGGCGCGAACATCCTGTACTCGGCCAGCTCGGGCGACAGCTTCACTTCTCCGTGCGCCACCACGTGGTACGCGATGATGACCTGGTTCATGCGCTGGAAGTCCCACACGCCCACCAGCTTCACCGATTCCACCGTGAGCGCCGTCTCTTCCAGCACCTCGCGCGCGATGCCCTCTTCGGGCGTCTCGCCGGCCTCCATGAAGCCCGTGATCAGCGCGAACATGCGGCCGGCCCAGGCCGCGTTGCGGGCCAGCAGCACCTTGCCGTCCTGGTCGGAGCACTCGACGATGGCGGCCAGCACCGGCGTCGGGTTGTTCCAGTGCGTGAAGCCGCAGTGCGCGCAGCGCAGCCGCTCCTTGGGGCCGCCGTCCTCTTCCTGCGTGGCGAACGCGAGCGCGTTGGCGCACTGCGGGCAGTAGCGCCAGGCCGTACCGCTCATGCCGGAAAGACCCCCGTGGACAGGTAGCGGTCGCCGCGGTCGCAGACCACGAAAACGATGGTCGCGTTCTCCAGCCGCTGCGCCACCTGCAGCGCCACCCAGCACGCGCCGGCCGCCGAGATGCCCGCGAACAGGCCTTCCTCGCGCGCGAGGCGGCGCGCCATGTCTTCCGCGTCGTCCTGGCTCACCAGGATCAGCTCGTCCACACGCGACGGCTCGTAGATCTTGGGCTGGTAGGCTTCGGGCCACTTGCGGATGCCCGGGATGCGCGAGCCCTCGGCCGGTTGCGCGCCCAGGATGCGCACCGCCGGGTTCTTCTCCTTGAGGAAGCGCGACGTGCCGGTGATCGTGCCCGTGGTGCCCATCGCACTCACGAAGTGCGTGATCTGCCCATCGGTGTCGGCCCAGATCTCGGGCCCCGTGGTCTCGTAGTGGACGCGCGGGTTGTCGGGATTGGCGAACTGGTCGAGCACCAGGCCCTTGCCGTCGGCCTGCATCTGCAGCGCCAGGTCGCGCGCGTATTCCATGCCGCCCGACTTCGGCGTGAGGATCAGGTCGGCGCCGTAGGCCTTCATGGTCTGCACGCGCTCGATGGACAGGTCCTCCGGCATGATCAGCACCATGCGGTAGCCCTTGATGGCCGCGGCCATCGCCAGCGCGATGCCCGTGTTGCCCGAGGTGGCCTCGATCAGCGTGTCGCCCGGCTTGATCTGGCCGCGCTCCTCGGCGCCGCGGATCATCGAGATGGCGGGCCGGTCCTTCACCGATCCGGCCGGGTTGTTGCCCTCGAGCTTGCCCAGGATCACGTTGCCGCGCGCCGCGATCTCCGCGCCGATGACGCGCTGCAGGCGCACCAGCGGGGTGTGACCGATGGCGGCTTCGAGGGTCTTGTACGTCGGCATGGGCGCGTTGGTTCCGTGGAAACGAAGCTGGACAGGAGGCCTCCATTGTCGCAGCGCGCCCCAAACCGCGCCTTCGTCATGTGATAATCCGCCCCCTGCGCAGGCTTTCGACGCCTGCCGCAACCCCTGCCTCGGTGGCGTAATCGGTAGCCGCGACGGACTCAAAATCCGTTCTCGAAAGGGGTGTCGGTTCGAGTCCGACCCGAGGCACCAAATGCGCCATTCCCGCCCGGCCCCGCGCCGGCGCGTGAAATCGGCCCGGCGGCCCAGGCCTTCCTGGCGATCCGGCCGGCGGCCCCATGGCACACTGGGCGCTCACTGCCACCGCCTCCCATGCAAGCACCCCCGCCCATCACCCGCGCCCTGCTGATCGCCTGCACCGTGCTGCTGTTCGCCGCGCAGATTCCCGCGCTGTCCCTGCTCATGTACCAGTGGCTGGCGCTGCATCCGGTGCTCTCGGGTTTCTGGCCGTGGCAGTTGCTGACCTTCTCGTTCGTCCACGTGAACGTGCTGGGCTGGCTGTTCAACATGATGCTGATCTACTACTTCGGTTCGGAGCTGGAAGGCATCTGGGGCGAGCGGCGCTACATGCAGTTCCTGGCGGCCAGCGCACTGGTCGGCGGGGCTGTCTACCTGCTGCTGTCGCTCATCCCGCCGCTGCTCGGCGCGTTCCTGCCCACGGCGCCGATGTTCGATTCGTCGGCCATCGGCCTGGGCCTGCTGGTGGCAGTGGGCATGCTGTTCCCGCATCGGACCATCCGGGTGTTCTTCGTGCTCGAGGTGACGCAGCGCATCGCCGTGTGGATCTTCCTGGGCATCATCGTGTTCCTGACGCTGGGCGAGTTCTCCAACGGCTCGGGCGCATGGGCCCGCGGTCTGGGACAACTGGGCGGCGCCCTGGGCGGCTACCTGATGATCCTGTTCTGGCGCTGGCGCCCGCCCTCGTTCAAGCGCAAGAAGCCGCCGTCGCACATCCGGCGCGTGCACTGACGCATCAGTCCGCGAGTCCTTCGCGGATCGTGGGGCGCCTCAACACCAACCGCAGCTCGCGCTTCATGCGCGCGTTCGACAGCCGGCGCGACTCGTTGAGGAAGCTCCACTGCGCCGGGCTGAAATGCTCGCCCGCCTGCGCGCGCGCCACGCGCGCGGGGCGCGGCAGGCCGCTCAGGTCGGCCACCAGGTCGTAGTAGTCGCCCGTCTTCATGTCGGTGTCGTCGCACACCTGCACCACGCGCTGCGGGCGCCCGCGCCACAGCGCCGCGACGCAGGCGCGCGCGAGGTCGTCGGCGTGGATGTGGTTGGTGTAGCCGTCGTCCGCGGCCGCCAGCACCGGCGTGCCGCGCAGCACGCGCTCCTGCGGGCGCCCGCCCTCGCGGTCGTTTGCGTAGATGCCGGGGATGCGCAGCACGCTCACGCGCGCGCCCGTGGCGCGGCCCCACGCGCGCAGGTGCGACTCGGCATCGACGCGGCGGCGTGCGCGGTCCGTGGTCGCGTCGAGCGGGCGCGTCTCCGTGACGAGTTCGCCGCGGCAGTCGCCGTAGACGCCCGTGGTGCTCGCGTAGACGACGCGGGCGGGCCGCGTGCGCCGGCTCAGCGCGGCGAGCAGCGCGCGCAGGCGCGGATCGGCCTGGCCCGTCGTGGGCGGCGGCGCCAGGTACAGCACGGCGTCCGCCAGTCCGGCCAGGCGTCCCAGCGACGCGGCGTCGTCGAGGTTGCCCACCACCGGGCACACGCCGGCGGCGCGCAGCGCCTCGCGGCGTGCGGGCGAGGACGTCAGCGCGAACACGCGCAGGCGGCCGGCCAGCGCGCGCACGACGCGCAGGCCGACGTCGCCGCAACCGATGATCAGGAGAGAGGATTCGCGCGCCATGTGGGGCGCATTGTCTCAACCGCGGCGCTCGGCCGCCACCACGAGGGCCAAGCCGGCCATGATCAGCGCGATGCCCGCGAGACCGCCGGCGCGCAGCGGCTCGCCCAGCAGCAGCACCGCCAGCGTGAACGCGGTCAGGGGCTCGGCCAGCGCCAGCGCCACGCCGGTGGCACCCGAGATGAACCGCAGCGCCGTGCTGAACAACAGGTAGGACACGCCGGTAGCGACCACGCCCAGCCAGCCCACCACCAGCCAGGTGCGCAAGCCCGCGGCGGCCAGGTCGGACGGGCCCGACGGCACGAGCACCCAGGTGACGGGCAACGCGATGACCGCCGCCGTCGCGAAGACCCACGCGCTCGCCCGCGCCGGCGTCGCGTGGGCCGACAGCGATTTCGCGGTCAGCGTGTAGACCGCGTACGAGAATCCGGCGGCCAGGCACAGCAGCAGGCCCGCCGCGTCGGTGCTCGCCGCGCCGCCCTTGCCGAGCGCGATGGCCGCGCCGCCGGCGATGGCCAGCGCCGTGCCGAGCCACCACAGGCCCACCGGCACGCGCCGCGTGATCAGGGCCTGCAGCGCGCCCGCGAACAGCGGGCCGCTGCCGATGCCCACCATCGTGCCCACCGCGACGCCCGCCAGGCGCACGCCGGCGAAGAACGCGAGGTTGTAGGCGGCGATGGCCGCGCCGGCCAGCAACTGGCGACGCCAGAGCCCGGGCACGGGCACGGGCGCGGGACGGCCTCGCTCCGTGGCCGCGACCAGCAGCACGAAGAACGCGGCGGCGATCACGAGCCGCAGCGTGCCGATCCAGTACGGCGAGAGATGGCCGCCGGCGAAATGCTGGGACGTGCCCGTGGTGCCCCACAGCACGGCGGCCGACAACGCCAGGACGATGCCGGGCCAGGATGCAGTCTTCATGCGGGCATCGTCGCGCGAGCCGCCCGCGGCCTTTGTCGCAGGACTCTCGACTTCAACGACGCAGCCCGCGCGCGCCCACGTCGCGATCGCGCCGCAGCGCCGTGGCCAGTGCGCTGGCCGAGGCGTAGCCCACGCGCGCGGCCGCCGCCTGCAGCGTGAGCCCGCGCCGCAGCAGCCGTTGCGCCTCGTCCAGCCGCTGGGCGCGGAGCCACGCCTGCGGCGACCGGCCCGTCAGCTCCAGCAGGCGCGCGTGGAAGCGCTGCGGACTCAGCAGGCAGCGCTCGGCCATGCGGGCCGTGGTCCAGGGCTCGTGAAGGGCGCCGGCGAGTTCGGCCTGCAGCCGGTCGAGCGCGATGCCGCGCCGCACGCCGGCGCGCGGCGCTTCCAGGATCGCCTCGAGCAGGCGGTCGGCGCTCTGCTGCCCCACCAGCGCCCGCACAGCCGCCGTCACCGGAAAGCGCCTGGCGCGGTCGAGCCCGCGCCCGTCCGCCACGTCCACCACCACCATGCGCAGGTCGGGCGACGCCGCGTAGGCGTGCGTGACGCCGGCCGGGATGATCAGGCCGCAGGAGCTGTCCGAGAAGTCGGCCGACCTGCCCACCTCGATGTCCATGCGGCCGCGCCACGCGAACAGCACCTGCGCGTGGTCGTGCGAATGCACCGTCTGCTCGCCGCTGTAGGAGCGGATGCTCAGCTGTGCGTCGACGGGAGCCGGATGGTCGGACATGGACCCAGTCTAGAACCTCTTCGCGCCGGCGCGGGATAATCCGGGATTCGGCGCCGCAGGGGTGCCCTCTCCGGACACCATGACCTTCACCGTCACCCTCCATCCCGCCGAACGCGCCTTCGACGTCGCCCGCGACGAGACCATCCTGTCGGCCGCCATCCGCGCCGGCGTGGGCCTGCCCTACGGCTGCCGCGACGGCGCCTGCGGCTCGTGCAAGAGCCGCCTGCGCGACGGCCGGGTGATCCACGGGGCGCACCAGCCCAAGGCGCTGTCGGCGCAGGAAGAGGCCGACGGCCTGATCCTCACCTGCTGCGCCACGCCGCAGACCGACTGCGTGGTGGAGGCCCGCATGGTGGTGGGCGCCGGCGAGTACCCGATCAGCAAGATGCCCGGCCGCGTGCTGAGCCTGGAGCGCCCGTCCGCCGACGTGGCCATCGTGCGCATCCAGCTCCCGGCCACCTCGCCGTTCCGCTATCGCGCGGGCCAGTACGTGGAATTCATCCTGCGCGACGGCGCGCGCCGCAGCTACTCCATGGCCAACGCGCCGCACAACCTCGGCACGCCCGCTTCCATCGAGCTGCACCTGCGCCACATGCCCGGCGGCAAGTTCACCGACCACGTGTTCGGCGCGATGAAGGAAAAGGACATCCTGCGCATGGAAGGCCCGTTCGGCAGCTTCTTCCTGCGCGAGGAGAGCGACAAGCCCATCGTGCTGCTGGCCTCGGGCACCGGCTTCGCGCCCATCAAGGCACTGATCGAGCAGCTGCACCACCTGGGCAGCATCCGCCCGGTGCGCCTGTACTGGGGCGCGCGCCGCAAGGCCGACATCTACCTCGCCGACTGGATGGCCACGGCAAAGGAACTGCTGCCGCAGCTGGAGTTCGTGCCGGTGCTGTCGGAACCCGCCCCCGAGGACGCCTGGACGGGCCGAACCGGCTTCGTCCACCAGGCCGTGATGGCCGACCTGCCCGACCTCTCGGGCCACCAGGTCTACGCCTGCGGCGTGCCCATCATGGTCGAGTCGGCCCATCGCGATTTCGTCGCGCAATGCGGCCTGCCGGACGACGAGTTCTACGCCGACAGCTTCACGTCGGAAGCGGACAAGCACGGCGCCTGAGCGCGAACAGCCCCTCGCGCCGGCCCGATGCACGATTTCGCCAAGGATCTCCTGGTCGCGCTGCTGATCGGCGCGGAGGTGTTCGCCATCGCGGCGCTGTGGCCGCTGTCGGAATGGGCCGTGAACGCGCCGCGCCGTACGGGCTTCGCCGTCGCGCTCATCGCGGTCGCCGCCTGCGTGTTCCTGTGCACGCTGGGGGTTGTGCCGCCGCTCGTGCGCCCGGGCACCTGGCGCTGGGCCCTCGGCCAGGTGCTGGGCTGGTCGCCGCTGCCGCTGTTCATGGCCTTGCCCGACGCCGTGTGCGTGGTCTCGGGCCAGTCGCTCGCTCGCGCGGGCCTGTCCCCGCGTTATGCGCGCGCGACGGCGCTGTTCGCGGGCGCCGTCGCGGTGGTGGTGGCGCCGGTGGCCACGATCATGGCCGGTTGCGGGCTCGCGGGCGCCTGCTTCTAGGGCTTCTGGAACTAGCGCGCCGCGGCCGCGGCCACGAGGTCGGCCTGCGCCTTCGCCGACGGGTACGCGTCCTCGTCCCACACGCGTGCGACGATGGCCTGCACCGTCGCCACGCGCGCCTCGGACTGCGCCATCTTGTGCGCGAACGACGGCACCAGCGAATTGGCGAGCGACGCGGCCACGAAGTAGCCGCTCGACTCGCGCGCGCAGTAGTCGAAGCCCGCCATGTTGGCGCCCAGCGCCACCGGGATCGAGCCCTTGTTGCGGTTGAATATCTCCTGGAACTCGCCGCTCATGATCGTGGAGGCCAGCGCCTTCTGGCCTGCGACGGCCTGCGGATCCTGCAGGCGGAACATCGCGAAGCTGTCGATGTTGTAGATGTAGGCGTTCCACGTGCCCGGCGCCGCGGTGCAGACGAAGTCCGTCTCCGGCTTCTTGCCCGCCGCGAGGAACTCGCCCTTGGCCCAGTCGCCCATGAACTGCATGCCGGCCTGGCCCTTGATCACCATCTCGGTGGCCTTGTTCCAGTCGCGGCCCGGGGCCTGCGCATCGGTGTAGGGCTTGAGTCGGCGGAAGACGTCGATGGCGCGCGTCATCGCCGGGCTGCGCCATGCGGCGGGATCCATGGCGACGAAGGCCTGGCGGTAGAACTCGGGGCCACCGGTGCCCAGCACGACGATCTCGAAGGTGGTGAGGTCCTGCCACGGCTGGCCGCCGTGCGCCAGCGGCACGATGCCCGCGGCCTTGAAGCGGTCGGCCAGCGAGAAGAACGCATCCCAGGTGTCGGGCACCCGGCCGCCCACCTTGCGCAGCAGGTCGCGGTTGATCCACAGCCAGTTCACGCGGTGCACGTTCACCGGCACCGCCGCCCAGTGGCCGTCCACCTTCATCTGGGCCGCGATCGCGTGCGGCAGCTTCACGTCCCAGTTGTCCGCCCGGGCGACGTCGTCGAGGTTGGCGAGCACGCCCTTGCGGCCCCAGTCCTGGATCGCCGGGCCCTTGATCTGCGCCGCGGTCGGCGGGTGGCCGGCGTCGACGCGGGCCTTCAGCGCGCTCATGGCCGCGTCGCCGCCGCCGCCCGGCACGGCGAAGTCGCGCCAGGTGGTGCCCTGCTTCGCGAGCATCTTCTTGAGTTCCTCGACGGACTTCGCCTCGCCGCCGGATGTCCACCAGTGCAGCACCTCCACCTCGGCGGCGCGCGCCGGGCCGGTGGCCAGGGTGGAGAAGGCGAGCGCGCAGGCGCCCACGACGGCCCAACGCCGTAATGCTTTGTTCAGGTTCAATGTCGTCTCCGCTCCGGAAAGCGGGGACGATCGGGACGATCGGACGCTCTCTCAGGATTTCTTATAAATCCCAAGATAACGAATCGTTAATGTCTTGAACATATCGCGAACCCGGACTTCTCACCAGCGCGGTGCATTTTCCGCACCTGAAACGAGAAAAACGCCCGCAGGCGTCTTTCCGGTGGAACGCGGCGGGGGACGCGCGTTCACTCGCCCAGGTAGGCCGCACGCACCTTGGGGTCGTTGAGCAGCATGTCGGCCGGTCCGTCCATCGACACCTCGCCCGACTCCATCACGTAGCCGCGGTTGGCGATGCCCAGCGCGCGACTGGCGTTCTGCTCCACCAGCAGCACGGTGGTGCCCTGCTTGTGGATGGACTCGATCACCTCGAAGATCTTGTCCACCATGATGGGCGACAGGCCCATCGAGGGTTCGTCCAGCAGCAGCACCTTGGGACGCGCCATCAGCGCGCGGCCCATGGCCAGCATCTGCTGCTCGCCGCCGGACATCGTGCCGGCCAGCTGCGTGGCGCGCTCCTTCAGGCGCGGGAACGTGGAGAACACCTTGTCGATGTCGGCCTGCACCTCGCCGTCCTTGCGCACGTGCGCGCCCATGAGCAGGTTCTCGGTGATGGTCATGCGCGTGAAGGTGCCGCGGCCTTCCGGCACCATCACCAGGCCCTGCTTGACCAGGTTCCATGCGCCCTGTCCGGCGATGGACTTGCCCAGGAACTTGATGTCACCCGAGGCGATGGGCTGGATGCCCGTGACGGCCTTCAGCGTGGTGGTCTTGCCGGCGCCGTTTGCGCCGATGAGGCTGACGAGCTCGCCCTCGACGACCTTGAAGCTGACGCCCTTGACGGCCTGGATGCCGCCGTAGGCGACGCGCAGGTTCTCGACCTCCAGGAATACGGTATTGGTCATTTCAGTGCCTCCCTCAATGCGGCTTGTGGCCGGCGCCGAGGTAAGCCTCGATCACCTTCTCGTTGCCCTGCACCTCGGCAGGCGTGCCCTCGGCGATCTGCTTGCCGTAGTCCAGCACGGTGACGCGGTCGCACAGGCCCATGACCAGCTTCACGTCGTGCTCGATCAGCAGGATGGTGCGGCCGTCCTTGCGGATGCGGTCGATCAGCTCGCGCAGCACCACCTTCTCGGTGGCGTTCATGCCGGCCGCGGGCTCGTCGAGCGCGATCAGCTTGGGATCGGTGGCCAGCGCGCGGGCGATCTCCAGACGGCGCTGGTCGCCGTACGACAGCGTGCGCGCCTTGTATTCGGTGAAGCGGCCGATGCCCACGTAGTCGAGCAGCTCCTGCGAGCGCGCGCGGATGGCGGCCTCCTCGGCCTTGAACGCCGGCGTGCGGAACACCGCGCCGATCAGGCCCGAGTGGGTGCGCACGTGGCGGCCCACCATCACGTTCTCGATGGCCGTCATCTCGGCGAACAGCCGGATGTTCTGGAACGTGCGCGCGATGCCCGTCTTGGCGACCTCGTGCACCGCGGTGGGCTGGTAGGGTGCGCCGCCCAGCATGAAGCTGCCGGCATCGGGCGTGTACAGGCCGGTGATGACGTTGAAGAAGGTGGTCTTGCCGGCGCCGTTGGGGCCGATCAGGCCGTAGACCTGGCCGGCGTCGATGGAGATGCCGACGTCGGACAGGGCCTGCAGGCCGCCGAAGCGCTTGGAGACGCCGCTGACCTGGAGAACTGCGTTGCTCATGGTGTGAGTTCCCTCTTGTTCTTACTTGGCGGGTACGGGCGTGGGCGCGGCCTTGCCGTGCTCCGGCGATGGCCACAGGCCGCGTGGGCGCGAGAGCATCACGCCGATCATCGCCAGCGCGATCAGCAGCTGACGCAGGATGGCCGAGTCGAGGCGGCCGCCGGAGAGCTCCTGCAGCGGGCCCGCCACGTAGCGCAGCACCTCGGGCAACGCCGACAGCAGCAGCGCGCCCAGCAGCACGCCCGGGATGTGGCCGATGCCGCCGACCACCACCATCGCCACGATCATCACCGACTCCGCCAGCGAGAACGACTCGGGCGACACGAAGCCCTGGAACGAGGCGAACATCACGCCGGAGACGCCGCCGAAGGTGGCGCCCATGCCGAATGCGAGCAGCTTCAGGTTGCGGGTGTTGATGCCCATCGCCTTGGCCGCGATCTCGTCCTCGCGGATGGCCATCCACGCGCGCCCGATGCGCGAGCGCTCGAGGCGGTAGCAGATCAGCACGGCGAAGATCACCAGCGCGAGGAACAGGAAGTAGTAGCACGTGACCGAGTGGAACTCGATGCCCAGCAGCGTGTGGTCCTGGCCGAGGTCGAGCCCGAGGAACTTGATCGAGTCGATCGTGTCCAGCCCCTTCGGACCGTTGGTGATGTTCACCGGCGCGTCGAGGTTGTTCATGAACACGCGGATGATCTCGCCGAAGCCCAGCGTGACGATGGCCAGGTAGTCGCCGCGCAGCCGCAGGGTGGGTGCGCCCAGCAGCACGCCGAATGTGCCCGCCACGAGCGCCCCGAGCGGGATCACCAGCCAGACCGGCGCGTGCAGGCCGTTGGTGAACACGTGCTTGAACCACTCGAAGTTGTCGATGAGGTGTGGCGACGCGAGCTCGCCGAACATGTAGGCGCCGACCGCGTAGAACGCGACGTAGCCGAGGTCCAGCAGGCCCGCGTAGCCGACGACGATGTTGAGGCCCAGCGCCAGCATCATGTACAGCAGCGCCGCGTCGATGATGCGCACCCAGCCGTTGCCGAAGTACTGCGCGAAGAAGGGCAGGATCAGCAGCAGCGCGACGCCGATGCCGAAGGTGACGAACTTGTTCTTCATGAATGGACTCCTGTCGTCTTCGGGTCAGGCGCGATCGGCGACACGTTCGCCCAGCAGGCCCTTCGGGCGCAGGGTGAGCACGAGGATCAGGACGATGAACGCGAAGATGTCCTGGTAGTTGGAGCCGAGCACGCCCCCGGTGAAGTCGCCGATGTAGCCCGAGCCGAAGGCCTCGATCAGGCCCAGCAGCACGCCGCCCACCATGGCGCCGGCGAGGTTGCCGATGCCGCCGAAGACGGCCGCGGTGAAGGCCTTCAGGCCCGGCGTGAAGCCCATCGCGAACTGCGCGGTACCGTAGTTGGAGGCCCACATCACGCCGGCCAGCGCGGCCAGGGCGGCACCGATCACGAAGGTGGCTGAGATGACGTTGTCGGGACGCACGCCCATCAGCGCGGCCACGCGCGGGTTCTCGGCCGTGGCGCGCATCGCGCGGCCCAGCTTGGTCCGGTTGACGAGCCACATCAGGCCACCGAGGGTGATGGCCGTCACCACGATGATAGTGATCTGCGTGAAGTTGGTGACCGCGCCGCCGATGAAGATCGGGTCGCGCGGCAGCAGCGTCGGATAGGACTTGTAGTTCGGCTTCCAGATGATCATCGCCAGCGTCTGCAGCAGCAGGCTCATGCCCATGGCGGTGATCAGCGGCGCCAGCCGCGGCGCGTTGCGCAGCGGCCGGTAGGCGATCTTCTCGATGGAGAAGTTCAGCACCGAGCACACGACCACGGCGCACAGCAGCGCGATCAGCAGCAGCAGCCAGCCTGGCAGGCCGATCGGCCCCAGCCAGACCGTCACCGACCAGCTGGTGAGGGCGCCCACCATCAGCACCTCGCCGTGCGCGAAGTTGATGAGGTTGACGATGCCGTAGACCATGGTGTAGCCGAGCGCCACGAGCGCATACATGCTCCCGAGCACGAGGCCGTTGATCAACTGCTGCAGAAAGGTATCCATCAGGGGGTCTCCTGGTCATGATCGCCGCGCCACCACCGACGTGATGCGCGGCACCAGAGCCCCAGCATCGGGATGCTGGCGCCCAGCCGCCACGGGCAATACCCGCATGCGGCACGTTCAGGGCCTTGCAAGAACCCGGCCACCGGGCGTTCGATGGCGCCGCGATGACGGAGGCCTCTTCACCCCTGCACGTTGGCGGGATTCTAGGAGCGCCCCGCCGGCGAAACGGACGGACTTACCCGCGAGAAACCGAACGGCGTAGCAATCAAGCGACGCATCCGCGACGCGTCGATGGCACTGTGATACTTTGGCGCGAGGCGCGCGCGCCGACGCTGCAAGAGCGTATAGAAGCGCGGCCTTGCACGAGGCTGACACGGCGCCTTCCCGCGGTGCGCAGGCACCGCCGAGGTGCCGGCACTCAGTCGCTCTTGGACTCGTCGTCGAGGGCGCGCAACGCCGCCAGCTTCTCGCCGATCTTGATCTCCATGCCGCGCGGCACCGGGTGGTACCAGCGCTGGGCCGGCACGTCGTCGGGGAACCAGCTCGCGCCGGCCGCGTAGGCGTTGGGCTCGTCGTGCGCGTAGCGGTATTCCTGGCCGTAGCCCATCTGCTTCATGAGCTTGGACGGCGCGTTGCGCAGGTGGATGGGCACGGCGCGCGTGCCGTCTCGCTGCACGAAGTCCTTGGCCTGCTTCCAGGCCAGGTAGGACGCGTTGGACTTGGGCGCCGCGGCCAGGTAGGTGGTGGCCTGGGCCAGCGCCAGCTCGCACTCGGGCAGGCCCAGCCGGTCGACGGCCTCGGCGGCGTTCATGGCCAGTTGCAGTGCACGCGGATCGGCGTTGCCCACGTCCTCGCTGGCGATGGCGATCATGCGGCGCGTGACCTGGCGCGGGTCGACGCCGCCGTCGAGCATGCGCGCGAGCCAGTACAGCGCGGCGTCGGGCTGCGAGCCGCGCACGGACTTGTGGAACGCCGAGATCTGCTCGTAGTAGGAGTCGCCGCTCTTGTCGGCGCGGCGCAGCGACGGACTCGTCGCCGAGCCCGCGAAGGCCGCGTCCACCTTGGCGATGCCGGCGCCCGAGGCCGCGTTGACCACCTGTTCCAGCAGGTTGAGGAAGCGCCGTCCGTCGCCGTCGGCGTAACCGCCCAGCAGCGCGAGCGCGTCGTCGTCGACCGTGATCGGGGGCAGGTGCGCGCGGGCGCGCTCGTAGAGTTCGCGAAAATCTTCCTGCGCGAGCGGCTGCAGGTTGTAGACCTGGGCCCGCGAGAGCAGCGCGTTGGTCACCTGCATGCCGGGATGCTCGGTGGTGCCGCCGATCAGGGTCAGCAGTCCCGACTCGACGTGCGGCAGCAGCGCGTCCTGCTGCGTCTTGTTGAACGAGTGGATCTCGTCGACGAAGACCACCGTGGGGCGGCCCTCGCGGTCGAGCGCGTCCTGCGCCTCGTCGATGGCGGCGCGGATGTCCTTGATGCCGGCCAGCACGGCCGAGATCGCGATGAAGCGGCTGTTGGTGACCTTGGCGGCCAGCCGGCCCAGCGTGGTCTTGCCCACGCCCGGGGGGCCCCAGAGGATGAAGGAATGAAGCTTGCGCGACTCGAAGGCCAGGCGCAGCGGCTTGCCGGGCCCCAGCAGGTGGCGCTGCCCGACGACATCGGCGAGCGCCTGCGGCCGCATCAGCTCGGCCAGGGGCGGGACGGGTTTCGTGGAAAAGAGATCGGCCATGGTGGTCGGTGCATCCTACAGCGCCCCGCGGCATGCCTTCCAAGCCGGGAATTGGCGTCGTCGCGGCGCTCTTTTCCGGGCATTCGCCGCCCCGCGCCGGCTCACACTGCAGGGCATAGACGCGGCCGCATTCCCGACGAGGCCGCGCGGCACCCGTCCCCGTCGCAAGGAGCAAGAACGCCCATGAGCGCCATCACCGCCACCGATCCCCGCACCAGCGCCCAGGCAGCCACGTCGGCCCTGCACGGCGCCACCCGCGAATACCTGTCGTTCAAGCTCGGCGCCGAGGAATACGGCATCGACATCCTGAAGGTGCAGGAGATCCGCGGCTACGAGAACCCGACGCGCATCGCCAACGCGGCGCACTTCATCAAGGGCGTCGTGAACCTGCGCGGCGTCATCGTCCCCATCGTCGACATGCGCCTGCGCTTCGGCCTGTCGGACGTGCAGTACAACAGCTTCACCGTCGTCATCATCCTCAACATCGCCAGCCGCACGGTGGGCATGGTGGTGGACTCGGTGTCGGACGTGCTGGAACTGGGTGGCGACGCCATCAAGCCGGCCCCGGAATTCAACGGCGCGATCGCCGCGGCCTACATCACGGGCCTGGGCACGATCAAGAACGGCGACGCCGAGCGCATGCTGATCCTGATGGACATCGAGCAGATGATGACCGCGCCCGAGATGGGCCTGCTCGACGAGCCCCTGGTGCACTGAGCGCGTTGATCCGGGGCGAAGGACGGCGCGACCTCACCGCGCTCGGACTCCGGACACTTTCCTCGAAGGAATTTGGGCAAGGCCGCCGCGGGCAACCGGGGCGGCCGTTTCTTTCATTGCTCCGAGACGTCCGCGCCCTTCGGCGGCACGAACGTGAACGTGTCGGCGGCCAGCTTCGCGTTCGGCTCGAAGGCGTTGAACACGATCATCGACTTCTGCCCGAAGCTGTCGTCGATCTCCATCTGCGCCAGCGCGTGGCCCTTGAAGCCGACGCGCAGCGACCGCACCGTGCCCTCGGCCTGCTTCGGCACGGCCACCGCCCATTGCAGGCCGTCCTTGCCGGCGGGCTGGTCGGACAGCGTGAACACCTTGTCGATGTCGTTGGACACGATCAGCGCGGCCGGCGTGTTGGCCAGCGCGTCGCCCAGCTTGCGCGACGAGGCCTGGTTCAGGTCGGGGTCGTAGATCCAGACCTTGGTGCCGTCGCCCACCACCGTCTGCGCGTACGGCTTCTCGTAGACGAAGCGGAAGCGGTTCGGGCGCGAGAACTCGAAGCTGCCGTTGGACACCTTCTGCTTGCCGTTGGGCGACGTGATGGTCTGCGTGAAGGTGGAGCTGCCGGACTTCACGTTCCTGACGAAGTCGCGCAACTCGTCGGTGGCCGCCGCGAACGCCGGGACGCAGGACAGCGCAAACGCCGCAAGAAGCGCGGTGCGGGCAAAGCGGGAAACAGTCATCGGGTTCTTTCGCCGACGAGCGAGAAGGCTCACTCGTCTCTCTTCGGTAGCAGGATCTCGCGGTTGCCGCTGCCCGACATGCTGGACACCAGCCCCGACTGCTCCATCTGCTCGAGCAGCCGCGCCGCGCGGTTGTAGCCGATGCGCAGGTGGCGCTGCACCAGCGAGATGGACGCCCGCTTGTTCTGCAGCACCACCGCCACCGCCTGGTCATACAACGGATCGGACTCCGCATCGGATGACCCGCCCTCGCCGGCCGCGAGGTCTTCGTCCATCACGCCGCCCTCGAGGATGCCCTCGATGTAGTTGGCCGGCGCCTGCGACTTCAGGTACTCCACCACGCGGTGCACCTCGTCGTCGCTCACGAACGCGCCGTGCACGCGCACGGGCACGCCGCCGCCCGGCGTGAGGTAGAGCATGTCGCCCTGGCCCAGCAGCGCCTCGGCGCCCATCTGGTCGAGGATGGTGCGGCTGTCGATCTTGCTCGACACCTGGAACGACAGGCGCGTGGGGATGTTGGCCTTGATGAGGCCCGTGATCACGTCGACGCTGGGCCGCTGCGTGGCCAGCACCAGGTGGATGCCCGCGGCGCGCGCCTTCTGCGCCAGGCGGGCGATGAGCTCTTCCACCTTCTTGCCCACCACCATCATCAGGTCGGCCAGCTCGTCGATCACGACGACGATGAAGGGCAGGCGCTCCTGCGGCTCGGGCGACTCGGGCGTGAGGCTGAACGGATTCGGGATGAGCTCGCCGCGCTCCTTGGCGTCGTCGATCTTCTTGTTGTAGCCGGCCAGGTTGCGCACGCCCATCTTGGACATGAGCTTGTAGCGACGCTCCATCTCGTTGACGCACCAGCTGAGCGCGTTGCCGGCCTGCTTCATGTCGGTGACGACGGGGCACAGCAGGTGCGGGATGTCCTCGTAGACGCTCATTTCCAGCATCTTCGGGTCGATCAGGATCAGGCGGACGTCCTTGCCCTCGGCCTTGTAAAGCAGCGACAGGATCATCGCGTTGATGCCCACCGACTTGCCCGAGCCGGTGGTGCCGGCCACCAGGCAGTGCGGCATCTTTGCGAGGTCGGCCACCACCGGGTTGCCGACGATGTCCTTGCCCAGCGCGATGGTGAGCATCGAGCCGGCCTCGTTGTAGACGTTGGAGCCCAGGATCTCGGACAGCTTGATCATCTGGCGCCGCGCGTTGGGCAGCTCCAGCGCCATCGTGGTCTTGCCGGGGATGGTCTCCACCACGCGGATGCTGACGAGGCTCAGCGAGCGCGCCAGGTCCTTGGCGAGGTTGACGATCTGCGAGCCCTTGACGCCGGTGGCCGGCTCGATCTCGTAGCGCGTGATGACCGGCCCCGGGAAGGCCGCGACCACGCGCACGTCCACGCCGAAGTCGCCCAGCTTCTTCTCGATCATGCGGCTGGTCATCTCCAGCGATTCGGGCGTCACCGTCTGCTCGACGCGCGTGGGCGCGGCGTCGAGCAGGTCGACCTGCGGCAGCTTGCCGTCGGCCAGTTCCACGAACAGCGGCTTCTGGCGCTCGCGCGCGACCCGCTTCGATTCGACCACCTGCACGATCTCGGGCTCGATCAAGATGGGCGCGTGCAGCACGTCCTCGATGCGGATCTCGTCGGCCTGCTGCTCGCGCTCGCGCAGCGCGATCTCGCCGATGCGCTCGTCCTCGGCGCGCTCGCGCGCCACGGCGCGGTGCTCGCGGCGGCCGTCGATCCAGCCGCCGATGCCGTCGGCCAGGCTCACCCACGAGAAACGCAGCGCGCCCGACATGCCCAGCACCAGCGCCGCGATCCACAGCACGCCGGAGCCGAGGAATCCCAGCCAGTGCATGGACAACGGGCCGAGGAAGTAGCCCAGGATGCCGCCCGAATGGCCGCCGGGCACGCGCGCCTCCCAGGTGTAGAGCCGCGTCCATTCGAGCGCCGTGCTGGCACACAGCAGCAGCACAAGCCCGGCCCAGAAGCGCAGGCGCGGCCAGCGCGGCTCGGGCACCGCGTCCTCGTCGATGCCGGCCAGCGCGCGCGAGCCGCGCGCCAGGTTGCGCAGGGCCTGCAGCAGGCCGACGAGGGGCAGCCACGAGGCGGAGGCGCCGAGTGCCAGCAGCAGGATGTCGGACGCCAGCGCGCCCGGCCGGCCGAGCAGGTTGAGCACGGGGCCGCCGTCGCCCGAGGTGGTGAATGCGGCGTCGGACGCATGGTGCGTGGCCAGCGCGAGCGCCGCGGCCGTCCACACCACGAGCCCGGCCAGGGCGGCCAGGCGCTGCTTCCAGACCGCGCGCGGCACCGGGGCGGCCGGCTCGCCGGTCGCACGGGAAAAGGCCGAGAACTTCGGCAGTGCGAGACTCATGATTGACGGCCCCCACGCTCGCTGGCGCTCGCTGCCCCCCGCGGGGGAGCTCCGCGACGGGCCCGGCAGAGCCGGTTCCCGCGCTCCCTTGTGCTGTCATCCATCGAGCGAGCGGCAACGCCGGCAAGGAAAAACGTCACTTCGTTCAAGATTTCCTGTTTTGGATCTTCAGCGATCCGTCTTCCTGCGTCTCGATGATGCCGCGTTCCTCGAGGTCCTTCATCACGCGGCTGACCATCTCGCGCGAGGCGCCGACGATCTTGGCCATGTCCTGGCGCGAGACCTTGGACTTGATGACCTTCTCGCCCTCGACGTCCTCGGCCATGTCCAGCAGCGTGCGGGCGACGCGGCCATACACGTCCAGCAGCGCCAGCGACTCGATCTGGCGGTCGGCGCTGCGCAGGCGCGTGACGAGGCCGCGCATGATCGCGTAGGACAGGCTGGAGTTCTCGGGCAGGCAGCGCGCGAATTCGGCGCGGCCCAGGATCAGCACATCGCACTGCAGCTCGCAGCGCACGGTGGCCGAATGCGGTTCGTTGTCGATCAGGCTCATCTCGCCGACGTAGTCGCCGGCGTTGAGCACCGCCAGGATCACCTCGCGCCCGCGCGGGTCGGAGGTGGTGACGCGCGCACGGCCGCTGAGCAGGATGAAGAGCGCATTGCTCTTCTTGCCCTGTTCGACCACCAGCTCGCCACGCCGGAAGCGGCGCTTGACGACACCGTCCGCCACCACACGTGCCTGATCGGTCGTCAGCATCGAGAACAGCGGAACGCGTCGGATCAGGTCCAGATTCGAGAGCATCGACATGCAAAAACCTTTCGCAAATCCCTTGGAACGATGAGCCCTGCCCCGCATGCCGCCGGCGGCTGCCGGCCGGCATCCCTACAATCACGGATGCAGTTTGTCGTGTGACATTGTGCCGTCCATTTCACAATTTCCGAGCCCGCACCCGTAATGAGTAACTCTGAGAACACATCCAACCACGCACAGGTGCTGATTCTGGGCTCCGGCCCGGCCGGTTATACCGCCGCCCTGTACGCGGCGCGTGCCAACCTGAAACCGATGCTGATCACGGGACTGGCGCAAGGCGGCCAGTTGATGACCACCACCGAGGTGGACAACTGGCCCGCCGACGTGGCCGGCGTGCAGGGCCCCGACCTGATGGCCCGCTTCCTGGCCCACGCCGAACGGTTCGACACCCGGATCGTGTTCGACCACATCAACAAGGTCGATTTCAGCCAGAAGCCGTTCAAGCTGTTCGGAGACTCGGGCACCTACACCTGCGACTCGCTGATCCTGGCCACCGGCGCCTCGGCCAAGTACCTGGGCCTGCCCTCCGAGGAGGCCTTCATGGGCCGCGGCGTCAGCGGCTGCGCCACCTGCGACGGGTTCTTCTACCGCGGCGAGGAGGTCTGCGTGGTCGGCGGCGGCAACACGGCCGTCGAGGAGGCGCTGTACCTGTCCAACATCGCCCGCAAGGTGCACCTGATCCACCGCCGCAACAAGTTCCGCGCCGAGGCCGTGCTGATCGACAAGCTGATGCACAAGGCCAGCGAAGGCAAGATCCAGCTGCACCTCGACCAGACGCTGGACGAGGTGCTGGGCGACGCCACGGGCGTCACCGGCGTGCGCACGAAGTCGATGGAGGGCGACGCCCACGCCGAGATCGCCGTCAAGGGCTGCTTCATCGCCATCGGCCACCACCCCAACACCGACATCTTCCAGGGCCACCTGGAGATGAAGGACGGCTACCTGCTCACCAAGGGCGGCAGCGAGGGCCTGGCCACGCAGACCAGCATCCCCGGCATCTTCGCCGCCGGCGACGTGCAGGACCACGTCTACCGCCAGGCGATCACCTCGGCCGGCACCGGCTGCATGGCCGCGCTGGACGCCCAGCGCTACCTGGAATCGCTCGAATAAGGCGAGGCGGCTGGTCAGCCGCCCGTTTTTCCAGTAGAATCCCGGGTTCCCTTGGAGTCATGCCGCCCTACTGGCGCAAGTGCATGCTCTCCAGCCGAGATGCACTGGGCGTCTCGTTCCAATTGAGGAGAGCTTCATGGCTCGTGTCTGTCAAGTGACGGGTAAGCACCCGATGACGGGAAACAATGTTTCCCACGCCAACAACCGTACGAAGCGCCGCTTCCTGCCGAACCTGCAGAGCCGCCGCATCTGGGTGGAGAGCGAGAACCGCTTCATCCGCCTGCGTATTTCGACGGCCGCGCTGCGCCTCATCGACAAGAACGGCATCGACGCCGTCCTCGCCGACCTGCGCGCCAAGGGCGCTCTTTAATCATCACTGGAGAGATACACCATGGCAGCCAAGGGTGGACGCGAAAAGATCAAGCTGGAATCGACCGCGGGTACGGGTCATTTCTACACCACGAACAAGAACAAGAAGACGACGCCTGAAAAGCTCGAATTCATGAAGTTCGATCCGAAGGCGCGCAAGCACGTCCTGTACAAGGAAATCAAGCTGCGCTGATCGGCCGGAGCCGCGTGCTCCCGTTCGTCGAAAGCCGCCTCCGGGCGGCTTTTTGCATTTCGGCGTCCCGAGTGCGAACCCGGTCCGACCCGCACTGCGCCTATCATCATCCCGACGAAACGTTTCCGGGCACATGACGATGGCGAACTCGAAGACCCCCGGCACGCTGACGTCGTCGCCGGGGCCGGTGCTGGCGCCCGCGCGCTCGCCCGGGGTGCTCGGCTACAACAGCGCGGGCGACCCGAACGTCACCGCGCATCTGGGTGACACGCCCGGCACGCCGGGCCTGCGCGATCGCGGCGATCCGACGCTGGCGCGTGTCTCGGTCGCCGGCGCGGCGCCCGGACAGCAGGTGCGCGGACCTCGCCGACCTGAAGAAGGCCGGCGTCGACCTCACGAAGACGGTGAAGTCGCAGATCGACGTGCTGATGCCCGCCGTCGAGGCCAACGAAGGCCTGATCACCGGCATCGTCGTGCCGAGGACGCCGTGATGCGCGCGCTGGCTTTCGCCCTCGCATGCACGCTCGCGCAGGGGTGCGCGGCGCGCGAGGCGGTCGTCGCGTGCGAGCGCGTGCAGGTCGCGCTGGCACCCGGACTCACGCCCGAGATCGTCGGTCGCGACTGGGCCAGCGGCGAGACGCACGCGCAGGCCAATGCTGTGCTCGAACTGCGCGGCTGCGCAGGCGAGTTGCTCGATCGTCTCGAGTTGGCCGCGCCCCTCGCCACGGTGGACCCGACACCGCTGCGCGGAACCGTCGCGCCCACCTGGCTGGTCAGCGCCGACCTGACGGCGCCCGCCGGCAGTACCAGCGGACCGCTCACGCTGCCCGTCGAGGTGGTGGCACACCGCCTGCAGCCGGCGGTCGCGCGCGACGCCCGTGGCCATGACACGGCGATCCGGTTGGCCGCCACGGGCAAGTCGGCCTGGAGGCGCGTGCCGGTCGGTCCGGTCGATGACTTGCTCGAGGTGGCCAGTGCGCGACACGAGGGCAAGTTCATCACCACCCAACGACGCTATCACCCGGGCCCGCACGGCTGGACACTGCACACCCGGCAGCAGACGGGGCTGTGGGAATCGGACGCCGACTTCCCGGCTGCCAGCGCGTTTCCCTGAGTCGACGGCAACGAGCCTGGCGCCGCGCTTCGATCGCGCATGCGAAGAGCTGCCTCTCGCGCCGGCGCATCACCGCCTCCGCGCGGCCTTTTGCATGGCGGATCCGGAGCCGCAACGGCACGTCGCGCCATCCCCAATCCGGGTTCTTGCGCTGCTCCCATGGATCTCCGATGCTTCAGGCTCCGCGGCGCTGCCGCATCGGCCCAGGAAGCTCCCGAACATGCCGTCAACCGGATTTGCGGACGAATATCGCCTCTGCCGCGAGACGCTGGAGGGCCAGACCTTCGGCGGCGCCCTGCCGGGCCTGCTCGAGCTGACGAAAGTGCTCGGCGCCGAAGGCCCCGAGCTGAACTTCTACGGCAAGGTCAGCCACTTCCGCGAAGTCACCCTGAAGTTCAAGGAAGCCGACAAGCTGATGGAGGCCGCCGGCATCCCGGCAAAGGGCCTGGTGAACGACGACGCCGTGAAGATGGCGGCCAGCCTGAAGATGCTGCGCCATCTCTACCTGGCCGGCGCGCGCGGAGGACAACAGGTCTGGGTGGCCTCCACGCCCGGCTCCTACACCAAGTTCGCCTCCGACGAACTCCTGGACATCAAGAGCGACGCCACGCAGATCAAGACCAAGCTCGCCGACGTGACCGAGCAGTTCTCGCAGGAAACCAAGGACCGGCTGGGCGAAGCCATGCAGTTGGGCCTGAGCTGGTGCGAGTCGGCAAAGATCGTCCTCGCGGCCGCCTCCTCCGTTCCAGCCTCGCGCGCGATCGTCGAGCGCTGGTTCGCCGCGTCGGACACCCCCGCCGACGAGCTGGACAAGACTATCGCCAACCTGCTGGCAGGGTTCAAGAAGATCGCCAACGCGCTCAACCAGAACCTGGTCATCATCACGGACATGCCCATGTACCGCAGCGATGCCACCAAGACCTATGTGGAAGCGTTCGTGCGTCGCCAGGACGGCAAGCACGAACGTCCGCGCACGATCTACATCGAGAAGGCACTGTTCGAGAACTATGACATCGGTGTGTTGCACGACATGAAGAAGAACTGGGCGCGCGTGCTGGTGCACGAATGCACGCACACCGAGGTGCAGACGCAGGACAAGGGCTACGCGTACAAGGGCATCGCCCCCGGCACGAAGATCACGGCCGCCAACGCCGCCATCAATGCCGACTCGTGGGCCTTCTTCGCCGCCGACTGCGCCGCCGCACTGACCGACGGCGAGCGCCTGCGGGCGTTGGGCGGCAGCGGTGGCACGCTCACCAAGCTGGCCAAGAACTGGAATTGAGTTTCGCCTTGCCGACCTCAGTTGCCGGACGCCGTGCGCTGCTCGCCGTCGCGCTGGCGATCACGTTCGCGGGCTGCGCGATGCCGCCCACCCACTCGAAGGAGAAAAGAATGTCCGATGACGACCTGAGCTTCAGCCGCCTCGGGCCGCCCGACGTTGCGCCCGTGGAGTTTGAAGGCCGGCGCTACGCGCAGATCGCCAACGGCGAGGACGACCACCTCGACCAGCGCACGGGCTACCTTGCCGTCACCGACGTGGCCACAGGCCGGCGCCTGGCCTCGGTGAAGATCTACGCCGTGGCGTTCGACCACAACCTCGAGGCGGACGTGCAGGACATCTTCTTCGTGCGCCTCGAGCTGCAGGCGGCCGAACGCCGGCTGCTGATCGAGAACGAACGCGGCAAGCGCTTCCACATGGCCATCGACGGCCACGCCGTGACGCCCGCGCCCTGACGGCGGTCGCTTCCGCCATGAAAAAGGCCGCCTCGACGGGCGGCCTTCCCTCGTGCGCGTGGCGCGCGACGCTTACTTGAGCGCCTTGTAGCGCACGCGCTTCGGGCGCGCGCCTTCCTCGCCCAGGCGCTTCTTCTTGTCGGCCTCGTACTCCTGGTAGTTGCCGTCGAAGAACGTCCACTGCGAGTCGCCTTCGCAGGCGAGGATGTGGGTGGCGATGCGGTCGAGGAACCAGCGGTCATGGCTGATGACCATGATGGAGCCGGCGAACTCCAGCAGCGCGTCTTCCAGCGCGCGCAGCGTCTCGACGTCGAGGTCGTTGGACGGTTCGTCGAGCATCAGCACGTTGCCGCCCTGGATCAGCGTCTTGGCCAGGTGCAGGCGGCCGCGTTCGCCGCCGGACAGGTTGCCGACGAGCTTCTGCTGGTCGTTGCCCTTGAAGTTGAACCGACCGATGTAGGCGCGGCTGGGCATCACGAACTTGCCCACCGTCAGGTTGTCGAGGCCGCCCGAGACGTCCTGCCACACGGTCTTCGCGTCTTCCAGGTCGTCGCGCGTCTGGTCGACGAAGGCCATCTTGACCGTCTTGCCGATGGCCACCGTGCCGGAGTCGGGCTGCTCCTTGCCGGAGATCATGCGGAACAGCGTGGACTTGCCGGCGCCGTTGGGGCCGATGATGCCCACGATGGCGCCCGCGGGCACCTTGAAGCTGAGGTTGTCGATGAGCTGGCGATCGCCGAAGCCCTTGCTGACGTTGGTGAACTCGATGACCTCGTGGCCCAGGCGGTCGGCCACGGGGATGAAGATCTCGTTCGTCTCGTTGCGCTTCTGGTAGTCGAAGTCGGACAGTTCCTCGAAGCGCGCCATCCGGGCCTTGCTCTTGGCCTGGCGACCCTTGGGGTTGGAGCGCACCCACTCGAGTTCCTTCTTCATCGCCTTGGTGCGGGCGTCTTCCGTCTTCTGCTCCTGCTCGAGGCGGGTTTCCTTCTGCAGCAGCCACTCCGAGTAGTTGCCCTTGTACGGAATGCCGCGACCGCGGTCGAGTTCCAGGATCCACTCGGCGGCGTTGTCGAGGAAGTAGCGATCGTGGGTGATGGCCACGACGGTGCCGCTGAAGCGCTGCAGGAACTGCTCGAGCCAGTCCACCGACTCGGCGTCCAGGTGGTTGGTGGGTTCGTCGAGCAGCAGCATGTCGGGCTTGGACAGCAGCAGGCGGCACAGCGCCACGCGGCGCTTCTCGCCACCGGACAGGTTGCCGACCACGGCCTCCCACGCCGGCAGGCGCAGCGCGTCGGCCGCGATCTCCAGCTGGTGCTCCACGTTGTCGGAGCCGGCCGACGAGATGATGGCCTCGAGCTCGGCCTGTTCGGCGGCGAGCTTATCGAAGTCGGCGTCCTCGTTGCCGTACTCCACGTAGACCTCGTCGAGGCGCTTCTTGGCGGCCAGCACGCCGCCCATGCCCTCTTCCACCGACTCGCGCACCGTCTGCTCGGGGTTGAGCTGCGGCTCCTGCGGCAGGTAGCCGATGTTGAGGCCCGGCATCGGGGTGGCTTCGCCTTCGAAGTCCTTGTCGACGCCGGCCATGATCTTCAGCAGCGTGGACTTGCCGGAACCGTTCAGGCCCAGCACGCCGATCTTGGCGCCCGGGAAGAAGCTCAGGGACACGCCCTTGAGGATCTCTCGCTTCGGCGGAACGATCTTGCCGAGGCGATTCATCGTGAAAACGTACTGTGCCATCTGGGTGACCTGCGAAAGAGATGCGAAAAGGGGCGCGAAATCGCGGGCGCTGCCACGGGTTCGGGCATGACGCGAAAATGCGCGCGGCCCGGTGACTCGCATGGGGCGAATCGCCGGGCCGGAGGCGGGACTGACGAGCGCCAGTCCGCCGAATCAGGGATTTTACTTGCTCGGACGGATCACGAGGTAATTGGCCGAATCGCCGCGGCGCACGAGCACCGGGATGGCCTTCGTCTTGTCCAGCTTGGCCACCGCGGCGGTGAACTGCTTGGCCGAGGTCACCTGCACGTTGCCGATGGACAGCACCACGTCGCCTTCCTGCAGGCCGGCCCGCGCCGCGGCGCCCTCGACGCTCTCGACGCGCACGCCGGCCTTCAGGTGCAGCTTGGCGCGGTCGGCATCGCCGAGATCCGTCACCTTCAGCCCCAGCGTGGACTTGGTGGACGACGTGGCCGCGTCCGGATCGAGAGTGGCCAGCGTGGGCGGCGTCTCGGGCCCGAAGTCGATCACGTCGGCGGTGACCTCCCTGAGCTTGCCGTCGTGGAACACCGTGAGCGCGACCTTGTCGCCGGGCTTGACCATGCCCACCAGGCGCGGCAGGTCGGAGTAGCGCTCGACTGTCTTGCCCTGCACCTTGGTGATGATGTCGCCGGCCTCGATGCCGGCCTTCTCGGCCGGCAACCCGGCCTGCAGGCCTTCCACCAGCGCGCCGACCGGCTTGCCCAGGCCCAGCGCCTCCGCGACCTGCTTGGTGACCACGCCGATCTGCACGCCGATGCGCCCGCGGGTGACGTGGCCGCTGGTGCGCAGCTGGTCGGACACGCGGATCGCCTCGTCGATGGGAATGGCCAGCGAGATGCCCGCGCTGGTGCCCGACGGGCTGAGGATCTGCGAGTTGATGCCCACGACCTCGCCGCGCATGTTGATCAGCGGGCCGCCGGAGTTGCCGGGGTTGATCGCGACGTCGGTCTGCAGCAGCTGCAGGTAGTCGCCGGTCTCGCGCTGCTTGGCGCTGACGATGCCGGCGGTGACGGTGCTCTCCAGGCCGAACGGCGAGCCGATGGCGATCACCCACTCGCCCACCTTCAACCGGTCGACGTTGCCGATCTTGACGAAGGGCAGGCTGGCGGCCTCGATCTTGAGCAGCGCGACGTCGGTGCGCGCGTCGCTGCCGATGATCCTGGCCTTGAACTCGCGCTTGTCGGTGAGCGTGACGGTGACCTCGTCGGAGTTCTCCACCACGTGCGCGTTGGTCATCACGTAGCCGTCGGCCGACAGCAGGAAGCCCGAGCCGATGTAGCCCTGCTCGGGCTGGTCGTCGTCGTCGGGCGCGTCCTGGCCGCCGGGCGGCGTGCCGTTGCGCCCGCCGCGGCCGCCGTGGCGGCGGATGTACTCCTCGATCAGCTGCTGCATCTGGGCCTGCAGCGACGTGTCGGGGCCGGCGGCCTTGGGCTTGATGTTGGTGCGGATGTTGACCACCGCCGGGCCCACCGTCTCGACGAGGCCGGTGAAGTCGGGCAGGCCGTGCACGAGGGTGTCGGGCGCCTGCACGGGCACCGCCGCGGCGGGCGCGGCCGCCTCGGCCAGCGCGGGCGGCGCGGCCGTCAGCGCGGTCGTGGCCAGCGCCGCGACGGCAAGCGCCAGGCGCAGGCGAGGCGAGACGAGCGTCGGGATGGCGGCGTGCGGTTGCGGCATGGACTGGGGCTCCGGGGACGAGGGTCGGTTGAAACGGTGAAGTATGCGCGTGGCGCTTGTTCGAAAAGGAACTTAGTTCTTGCGTTCGAGCGCCCGCATGAACTGGTCGAGCGCAGCCGGCGGAACGTCGCCGACGGCGGTCAGCCACATGTCGTTGACCCGGCGGGTGAGCGTGTGGGTGGCCCCGATCACCGTCAATCCCTCGCTGCGATGGCGCTGCGGCTGGAACGCCTCGATGAACAGCGACACGTGCGTGATGCCGTCCGACCAGATCGACTGCAGCACCTTCGGCTGGCCCGCGTCGTCGCCGGTCATGCTCAGCGCGCGGCGCACGCAGCCCAGCGTCTGGAAGCCGGCGGGCAGCAGCCCCGCCTGCATCGTCCAGCCCTCGGCCTCCAGCCTGGTGTGCTGCACCTCGCGCCGCACCATGTGGTAGCCGTCGCCGCGATGGAGTTCGGCGTAGATCGCCGCCGCGTCGGGCTTCACGCCGATGTTGACGTCGGAGAAGCCGGACGATTCGAGCGTGCGGCCCGCCTCCTGCACGTCGACGCGCAGCAGCAGGCCGGTGGCGTGGTCGGCCCAGATCACGCGGTCGAAGCGGCTGTCGTCGCGCGCCTTCAGCAGCAGGCGGTCGGCGTCGTGTCCGGCGATGCGCTCGGGCGACTGCACGTGCAGCTCGTAGAACTCGGGAATGTGCTTCTCGCTGCCGCTGACCAGCGCAGGGAACGACGCGCGCGGATCGGCGGGCTCGACCACCGCCACGCGGTAGCGCGGCCACAGCGTGCGCTCCTCGTCGTTGATGCGCAGCATCGAGCGCGGCTCGCCATCGAGCGCGTCGACGCGCTCCAGCGTGGTCTTGCCTTCGTTGAAGTGGCCCACGCGCGAGCTCACGACGCTGGTGCCGGTGCTGTTGACGAAGGTGCCCACGTAGTTGCTGCGCGCCGCGGCGTCGTGGATGCGCACGAGCCAGCCGTGCAGGTCGCCCGGGCTCTCGCCGCTGGCCGTGGAAAGCGGCGGCGCAGGCGGCTTCTGCGACTGCGCGCGCACGGAGCCCGTGCCCAGCGCGGCGGCGCACACCAGCGCGCCCGACAGGCGCGACACGTGCGACCACGCGCGCGGCGCGCGCAGCACGTGCGCATGCAAGGCACGCACCGGAGCGGCCACGCGCAAGCTCGCGGACAGCGCGGCGCCCATCACTTCGCGGGCTGCACCAGGGACACGTTGCGAAGGTCGCTGCCCGGCATCTGGAACGGGCCGTTCATCGCCGACTGCCGGTGTGCCGCGAGGTACGGCGCGAGCTGGTCGGCGGCGGCCTTGGTCTCGGCCGGCGTCTGCGCCGAGGTGAGCACCAGGCCGCTGTTGTTGACCGAGGTGGTGGCCGCCAGCACCGGGCCGGAGGCCGGCGCGCCGTTCGACGCCACCGAGGCGTTGCTGCCGTGCCTGAACGGACCGGCCACGTTGAGCACGCCGACGACGGCCAGGAAGCCGGCCGCCATCGCCATCGGGCCCTGCCAGCGGGCGCGGCTGCGGGCCGCGGCGTTGGCCGCGACCGGCTGGGCCACGGCCTGTTCCTCGACGCGCGGCTGGGGGGCGAGCACCACCGGCTCGGTGGCCAGGCGGGCCCGCAGCGCCACCAGGAAGGCCTCGTCGGCGGCCGGCTCCGCGGCCAGGTCGTCGCTGCGAAGCACGTCGCCGATCAGCTGGTAGGCGTGCCACGACGCCCGTGCGTCGGGGTCGTCGCGCCATGCCTGGAACGCGCGGGCGGCTTCGCTGCCGGTGGCGTCGCCGTCGGCCAGCGCCGACAGGATGCGACGGGAAGAGGAACGATCGCTATCAGGCTGGGACATTCAAACCTCGCAGCAGGTGGCCGGTTCGCCGGGTGGCAGTGAGTCGGGTATTCATGGCGCCGTTCTGTTCGACTGAGTGTGTGCTCACCAACGCTTGCCGTCACGGGTATCGAGCAGCGGGCGCAGGCGCTCCGCGATGGCCTCGCGGGCGCGGAAGATGCGCGAGCGCACGGTACCGATGGGGCAGTTCATCACGTCCGAAATCTCTTCGTAGCTGAGGCCTTCGATCTCGCGCAGGGTGATCGCCTGGCGCAGGTCTTCCGACAGCGCGGCAATGGCCGCGTTGACGGTGGCGGCGATCTCCTTGCTGGCGAGCAGGGCCTCGGGCGTCTCGCCGTCGGTTGGTTCCATTCCGCCGCGGTAAGTTTCATCGTCGTCATCGGCACCCTGCAATGCCGTGTGCGTCATCACGGGATCGCGCTTCATGTCGACCAGCGCCTTCTTGGCGGTGTTGACGGCGATCCGGTAGAGCCAGGTGTAGAACGCGCTCTCAGCGCGGAACTGCGGCAGGGCGCGGTAGGCGCGGATGAAGGTTTCCTGGGCGATGTCGGCCACCAGGTCGACGTCGCGCACCATGCGGCCGATGAGGCGCTCGATGCGGCGCTGGTACTTGACGACCAGCATCTCGAACGCCCGCACGTCGCCTTCCTTGACGCGCTGGACCAGGGCAGCGTCCGGATCGGGGTTGAGCATGGTCATGGCCGTGCATCCCGCCGGCCACTGCGCCAGTTCCACAGCGCGCCGCGGAACGCCGCCCAGCGCGCCAGGTCGCCGGACGCGGTCAGCGGCAGCCAGGTGGCGGCGCGGAAGCCGCTGCTGGCGTGCGGCAGGAAGCGCACGAGCATCCACGGCCCGAGGTCGAGCATCAGGGCGGCGTCGCCGCGCTGGTCGGGCCGTCCGCCGGCGTCGCCCGCGAGCACCCAATCCTGGCCATCCCAGCGCAGCGTGCGCTCACGGGCGGCGGCACGCTTGCCGGCGAACCAGAACCCGGCGACCACCATGGCGGCCACCCACAGCGCGAGGACGCCTTGCACGAGCGGGCTGCCAAGCGCCTCGAACAGCGCATCGGGCTGGCGGCTGTCCCGCTGCGCGGCCAGGAAAGGCAGGCCCCAGGCGAGCGGAACGCCCACGGAGGCGCCGACGAGCAGCGCCAGCGCCGTGCGCCAGGCGCGGCCCAGCGCGCTCTTGAACTCGACGGGAGGCGGCGCGCGCATCGCTCGCCGGGACGGGGCGTGGTCGGAGACGGTCAGATCTTGCGGAACACCAGGGTTCCGTTCGTTCCGCCGAAGCCGAAGTTGTTCTTCACCGCGACGTCGATCTTCATCTCGCGCGCCGTGTTGGCGCAGTAGTCAAGATCGCACTCGGGGTCCTGGTTCACCAGGTTGATCGTCGGCGGTGCCACCTGGTCGCGCAGCGCCAGGACGGTGAACACCGATTCGATGCCGCCGGCGCCGCCCAGCAGGTGGCCGGTCATGGACTTGGTGGAGCTCACGGCCAGCTTCTTCGCATGCTCGCCGAACGCCTTCTTGATGGCGTTGGTCTCGTTCAGGTCGCCCAGCGGCGTGGAGGTGCCGTGCGCGTTGAGGTATTGCACCTGCTCGCCGTTGATGCCGGCGTTGTTCAGCGCGGCCAGCATCGAGCGCTTGGGGCCGTCGACGTTGGGCGCGGTCATGTGGTACGCGTCGCCGCTCATGCCGAAGCCCGCGAGCTCGGCGTAGATGGTGGCGCCGCGCGCCTTGGCGTGTTCGTATTCCTCGAGCACCAGCGCGCCGGCGCCCTCGCCCAGCACGAAGCCGTCGCGATCCTTGTCCCACGGGCGCGACGCGCTGGCGGGATCGTCGTTGCGCGTGGACAGCGCGCGCGCGGACGCGAAGCCGCCGATGCCCAGCGGCGAGACGGTGGACTCGGCGCCGCCGGCGACCATCACGTCGGCGTCGCCGGATTCGATCAGGCGGCCGGCCATGCCGATGGAATGAAGGCCGGTCGTGCAGGCCGTCACCAGGCCGAGGTTGGGGCCGCGGTAGCCGCACAGGATCGACACGTGGCCGGAGATCATGTTGATGATCGAGGCCGGCACGAAGAACGGCGAGATGCGGCGCGGGCCGCGGTTGGCGTACTCGGTCTGCGTGTGCTCGATCTCGGGCAGGCCGCCGATGCCGGCGCCCATCAGCACGCCGATGCGGTCGCCCTCTTCCTCGGACAGCCGGTCGCCCGTCTTCAGGCCGGCATCCTTGACCGCCTGCAGCGCCGCCGCCACGCCGAAATGGATGAAGGTATCCATGTGGCGGGCGTCCTTGCCGGGGATGTAGTCCTCGACGTTGAAGCCCTTGACCTCGCCCGCGAAATGGCAGGAGAACGGGGTGGCATCGAACTTGGTGATCGTGGCGATGCCGGACTTGCCCGCCACGATGTTGGCCCAGCCCTCCGCCACCGTGTTGCCCACGGGACAGATCAGACCAAGACCGGTGACGACGACGCGACGACGACTCATTTCAGAATTCTCTCAAGCTCCGAAGAGCCAAAAACTACGGCGGCGAACCGGGGCTCACAAGAGTCCCCGGCGCTGCCGCTCGCTGCTCCCACACGAAAACTCAAGGGAGCGCGGGATCCGGCTCCGCCGGGCCCGTCGCGGAGCACCCCCTCGGGGGGCAGCGACCGCCAGGGAGCGTGGGGGCCCTGCTTATGCTTTTGCGTGACCCTTGGCGTAGTCGATCGCCAGCTGGACCGTCGTGATCTTCTCGGCTTCCTCGTCGGGGATCTCGATGCTGAATTCGTCTTCCAGCGCCATCACCAGTTCGACGGTGTCGAGCGAGTCCGCGCCCAGGTCGGCCACGAAGGCCTTGTCGTTGGCCACGTCGGCTTCGGGAACGCCGAGTTGTTCGGCAATGATTTTCTTGACTCGTGCTTCGATATCGCTCATGACACTCCTCCGGGAGGTTTGCGTAAAAACGGGCGGATTCTACTTGCCCAGATAACCAGACGACCGCACCGGCCTTGCGACCGATACGGCAATCCGCTCAATTCATGTACATGCCGCCGTTGACGTGCAGCTCGGTACCAGTGATGTAGCCGGCCTCGCGAGAGGCCAGGAACGCCACCGCCTGCGCGATCTCCTCGGGCTTGCCGAGGCGATTCAGCGGGATCTGTTGCAACAGCGCGGCCTTCTGGGCCTCGGGCAGCACGTCGGTCATATCGGTCTCGATGAAACCCGGCGCGACGCAGTTGACGGTGATGTTGCGGCTGCCCAGCTCGCGCGCCAGCGCGCGCGTCATGCCCGCGACGCCGGCCTTGGCCGCCGCGTAGTTGGCCTGGCCGGCGTTGCCGCTGGCGCCCACGACCGACGTGATGTTGACGATGCGGCCGAAGCGCTGCTTCATCATCGGGCGCATCACCTCGCGGGCCATGCGGAACACCGACTTCAGGTTGGTGTCGTGCACCGCGTCCCAGTCGTCGTCCTTCATGCGCATGGCCAGGCCGTCGCGCGTGATGCCGGCGTTGTTGACCAGCACGTGGATGCCGCCGTATTCCTTGACGATGCCGTCCACCAGCGCGGTGACGCCCGCGGCGTCGTTGACGTCGAGCTTGACGCCCTTGCAGCCGGAATGGCCGGCCAGCGCCTCGGTGATGGCCTGCGCGCCGGCGTCGCTGGTGGCGGTGCCGATGACGCGGAAGCCGCGCTCGGCCAGCGTCTGCGCGATGGCGCGGCCGATGCCGCGCGAGGCGCCGGTGACCAGCGCGGTTTGAACGTTGCCGTCGCCCAGGTCGCTCATGCGAGGATCCCCTTCACTTCGGCCAGCGTCGCCGGGTCGTAGAGGGACCCGGTGACGAGCTCGCCGTCGATGCGCTTGGCCATGCCGGCCAGCACCTTGCCCGGGCCGCACTCCACCACGTGCGTGATGCCGCGCGACTTGAGCGACTGCACCACCTCCACCCAGCGCACAGGCCCGGCGGCCTGGCGCACCAGCGCGTCGCGGATGGCCGCGGCGTCGGCCGGCGAGGCGACGTCGATGTTGTTGACGACGGGGATGGCCGGGGCGTTGAACGTGACCTTCTCCAGCGCGGCCTGCAGGCGCACGGCCGCGGGCTTCATCAGGCTGGAGTGGAACGGCGCCGACACCGGCAGCGGCAGCGCGCGCTTGGCGCCCGCGGCCTTGAGCATCTCGCAGGCCTTCTCCACGCCGGCCTTGGTGCCGGCGATGACCACCTGCTTCGGGTCGTTGAAGTTCACCGCCTCGACCACCTCGCCGCTGGCCTCGGCGGCGGCCTTGCAGCCGTCGCGCACGGCCTGCGCGTCCAGGCCCAGGATGGCGGCCATCGCGCCCACGCCCACCGGCACGGCCTCCTGCATCGCGGTGGCGCGCAGGCGCACCAGCGGCAGCGCGTCGGCCAGCGTGAGCACGCCGGCGGCCACGAGCGCCGTGTACTCGCCCAGCGAGTGGCCCGCCACCGCGGCCGGCGTGGCGCCGCCCTCGGCGCGCCAGGCGCGGTAGGCCGCGATGCCGGCGGTGAGCATCACCGGCTGGGTGTTGGTGGTGAGGTCCAGCTGTTCCTTGGGGCCGTCATGGATCAGGCGGCCGACGTCCTCGCCGAGCGCGGCGGAGGCCTCCTGCAGCGTGGAGACGACGGCGGGATGGCCGCCCCAGGCGTCGAGCATGCCGACGCTCTGCGAGCCTTGGCCGGGGAAGACGAATGCGAATGCGGTCATGGGATGCGAAATGTTGTTGTTCTCTTCAATGGCGGCGCGGGGCGTCGGCCGTCTCTCAATAGTCGACGAGCGCCGCACCCCAGGTGAAGCCGCCGCCGACGCCTTCAAGGAGCAAGCGATGGCCACGCTGGACCTGGCCGGAGCGGATGGCCACGTCGAGCGCCAGCGGAATGGAGGCGGCCGACGTGTTGCCGTGTTCGGCCACCGTGACGACCACGCGGTCCGCGGGCAGCTTGAGCTTGCGGGCCGTGCTTTGCATGATACGGATGTTCGCCTGGTGCGGCACCAGCCAATCGACGTCGGAAGTCGTGCGTCCGGCCAGCGCGAGCACCTCGTTGGCCACGTCGCCCAGCACGCCCACGGCCAGCTTGAACACGGCGGGGCCGTCCATCTTCAGCAGCGGGTCGCCGAAGATCTTGCCGCCGCTGACGGTGCCGGGCGTGCACAGGATCTCCAGGTGGCGGCCGTCGGCGTGCAGCTTGGTGGCCACCACGCCGGGCGTGTCGGAGGCCTCCAGCACGACCGCGCCGGCACCGTCGCCGAACAGCACGCAGGTGGTGCGGTCGTCGAAGTCGAGCAGGCGCGAGAACACTTCGGCGCCGATCACCAGCGCGCGGTTGGCGCTGCCGACCTTGATCATCGCGTCGGCCACGCTCAGCGCGTAGATGAAGCCCGAGCACACGGCCTGCACGTCGAACGCCGCGCAGCCGAACGCGCCGAGCTTGCGCTGCACGATGCTGGCCGTGGACGGGAACACCATGTCCGGCGTGGACGTGGCCACGATGATCAGGTCGATGTCGGCGGCCGTGCAACCGGCCGCCTCCAGCGCGCGCTGCGCGGCGGCGGTGGCCAGGTCGCTCGAATGCACGTCGTCGGCGACGAAATGGCGCGCGCGGATGCCGGTGCGCTCCACGATCCAGTCGTCGGAGGTCTCGACGCCGCGCTTGGCGAGCATCTGGACCAGGTCGTCGTTCGTCAGGCGAAGCGGCGGCAGATCGCTGCCGGTGCCGGCGATGCGGGAATGTCGAACAGCATTAATTTGAGAGTACTCCCCAATGCGTGCGTCTAAACGGGCCTCTTCGGACAGCAACGCCGCGTCTCAGGCGGCTTGCGGCACCGATTCGCCGCTGGTGGGCGGCAGGGCCTGCATGGTGTCGACGATGGCGTCGTGCACGCCATCGAGCAACCGGTTGCGCGCGGCGTGATGCGCGCGGATGAGTGCCTGGCCGAACGAGAACGCGTCGGCGCCGCCATGGCTCTTGAAGACGAGGCCCTTGAGCCCCAACAGCGCGGCGCCGTTGTAGCGGCGCGGGTCGACGCGGGCCTGGAAGCGGCGCAGCACGGGCATGGCCACCAGCGCTGCCAGCTTGGTGAACAGGTTGCGCTCGAATTCCTGGCGGATCATGGCCTTCATCATCTTGGCCACGCCTTCGTTGCTCTTCAACGCGACGTTGCCGACGAAGCCATCGCAGACGACGACGTCCACGGTGCCCTTGAAGATATCGTCGCCCTCGACGTTGCCGAGGTAGTTCAGGTGCCCGTGGCCGGCCACCGTGCGCAGCAGTTCGCCCGCGCGCTTGATGACCTCGCTGCCCTTGATCATTTCCTCGCCGATGTTGAGCAGGCCGACGACCGGCTCGGCGCGACCCTCGGTGGCGGTGACGAGCGCGCTGCCCATCACGGCGAACTGCATCAGGTGCTCGGCCGTGCAGTCGACGTTGGCGCCGAGATCCAGCACGCAGGTGAACGTGTCCTGGATGGTGGGCATGAACGTGGCGATCGCGGGGCGATCGATGCCGTCCATGGTCTTGAGCAGGTAGCGCGACACCGCCATCAAGGCGCCGGTGTTGCCGGCCGACACGCAGACGTCGGCGGATTCGTTGGCCTTCAGCTGCTCGATGGCCACCCGCATCGACGAATCGCGCTTGCGGCGCATCGCCGTCTCCACCGTGTCGTCCATCGTGACGACCTGGCTCGCGGCGATCAGCGTGCAGCGCGGCCAGTGGGTGGCGGGCGCCAGCGCGCCGGGGCTGCCGACCAGCAGCAGTTCGGCGTCGGGATGAGCATCGAGGAACGCCTTGCACGCCGGCAACGTCACGGATGGGCCGTGGTCGCCGCCCATGCAGTCCACCGCCAGGCGAACACGCGTTCGGGGTGTCAGGTGTACAGGTTGAATCACAGTCGTGATCGGTCGGGCCGATCTTGTTTCCAGCAATCCGGGACCATATCAGACGCGCCTGTCAGGCCGCCACCTATCAACCCGAATGACCCCGCACTGCATCGGAAACAGCCAAGCCGCGTCATCGACCGGAGGCGAAGGACGCTGCAAGGCAGTGGGTGCGGGTGGGTTGGTGCGCACGAACGCGCGCGACCGAGGCTGCGACGAAGCCGCAGCCGCCTGGAGAATCAGGCGTCGGCCTTGGTCTTCAGGACCTTGCGGCCACGGTAGAAGCCGGTCGGGCTGATGTGGTGGCGCAGGTGCACTTCACCCGTGGTGGCTTCGATCGCCGTGCCCGGGGTGGTCAGCGCATTGTGCGAACGGTGCATGCCGCGCTTGGAGGGCGACTTCTTGTTTTGCTGAACAGCCATTTTGAAACTCCTGGGAACGCCGCTGACGCCAGCGGCCGTTCTGTGAACCCATGCCCTTGCTGCGGAATCGGCGGTCTGCCGACCGCCCCGATCGCTGCAAACCAATGCAGCAGCCGGGCAAAGATTGGGGAAAGCCTGCGATTATAGCGCCTTTGAAGCGCCTCGCCAAGCATTCGGCGGGGCCGGACTGCGCGGAGCGTCCGGCCCTTTCGGCTTACTTCAGCCCGGCCGCGTCGCGCAGCGCCTGCACCTTGTCCGTGCGCTCCCACGAGAACTCCGGCTCCTCGCGGCCGAAGTGGCCGTAGGCGGCGGTCTTCTGGTAGATCGGGCGCAGCAGGTCCAGCATCTGGATGATGCCCTTCGGGCGCAGGTCGAACAGCTCGTTGACCAGCTCGGCGATCTTGTCGTCGGGGATGACGCCGGTGCCTTCGGTGTAGACCGTGACGTTCATCGGCTTGGCCACCCCGATGGCGTAGGCCACCTGGATCTGGCACTGGCGCGCCAGGCCGGCCTTGACGATGTTCTTGGCCACGTAGCGGGCGGCATAGGCGGCCGAGCGGTCGACCTTGGTCGGATCCTTGCCCGAGAACGCGCCGCCGCCGTGCGGGCACGCGCCGCCGTAGGTGTCGACGATGATCTTGCGGCCGGTGAGGCCGCAGTCGCCCTGCGGGCCGCCGATGACGAAGCGGCCGGTCGGGTTGACCAGGAAGCGCGTCTCCTTGAGCCACTCGGCCGGCAGCACCGGCTTGATGATCTCCTCGATGACGGCCTCGACGAACTCGGGCTTCATCTTGGCGCCGTCGCTCATCTCGGGCGAATGCTGGCTGGACAGCACCACGGTGTCGATCGAGTGCGGCTTGCCGTCGACGTAGCGCATCGTGACCTGGCTCTTGGCGTCGGGGCGCAGGAACGGCAGGCGGCCGTCCTTGCGCAGCTGCGCCTGGCGTTCGACGAGGCGGTGCGCGTAATAGATGGGCGCGGGCATCAGCTCCGGCGTCTCGTCGCAGGCGTAGCCGAACATCAGGCCCTGGTCGCCGGCGCCGAGGTTCAGGTAGTCGTCGCTCGCGCGGTCGACGCCCTGGGCGATGTCGTTGCTCTGCTTGTCGTAGGCCACGAGCACGGCGCAACCCTTGTAGTCGATGCCGTACTCGGTGTTGTCGTAGCCGATGCGCTTGATGGTGTCGCGCGCGACCTGGATGTAGTCGACGTTGGCCTGCGTGGTGATCTCGCCGGCGAGCACGACGAGGCCGGTGTTGCACAGGGTCTCGGCGGCGACGCGCGAGAGGGGATCCTGCTCGAAGATCGCGTCGAGGATCGCGTCCGAGATCTGATCCGCAACCTTGTCCGGGTGACCTTCCGAAACGGATTCGGAGGTGAAGAGGAAGTCGTTCGCCACGTGTCAAAGCTCCAGGTGCGCAGGTTCGAGGGAAGCTGCGTTCGGCCGTCTTTGCGCGTGATGCCCGGCGAACGCTTTAGTGGGATTTGTGAATCGCCCCACAAGTTGTTCAGTTAACTCGGCGATGTGGACATTGTACGAGCGTCCGCGTAGACCCGACGCGGATAAGGGGCGGCTATCCCCTGCATATCAGGCGATGTCGGGGCCGCCGTCACCGTCCTTGTCCTTGCGCAGCAGCGCCAGGCTCGCGAACGGATTGGCCTTCTCCTCGACCTCCTCCACGTCGCCGAACTGCAGCGGCACGGCCTGCGGGCACACATCGTGGCGCGGCACCAGCGGCAGCGCGAGCAGCATCTCGTCCTCCACCAGGTCGCGCAGGTTCAGCGCCTTGGGCAACGCGAGCACCTCGTCCTCGATCTCGTCGTCGAGCGCGGCGGCGGTGTCCTCGTCGGCCACGAAACGGAAGTGGCGATCCACGTGCACCGCCTCGTCCAGCGGCAGCAGGCAGCGTTGGCATTGCAGCACGACGTCGGCGTCGGCCAGCAGGTGCAGCCAGACCTGGTCTTCGCCGCCCACGCGGCGGTGCGAGCCGACGGCGCGCCAGTGCACGCGGCGCGTGAGATCGCTCGCGGAGCGCGGCGGCGCCTTGGGCGCGTCGGCCCGGGCCTTCAGCGGCGAGCCCGCATCCAGCGGGCATTCGCTGTCGGCCAGGCGCGGCAGCTCGGCAATGGCCCAGTCGCCTTCGGCCTCCAGGGCGTCGGCGGCGAAGCTGGCCACGTTCAGGCGCAGCGGATCGAGGGCAGGAGAAGTCATGCGACGATTTTAGGGCCTCGCAACCCCGCAGGCGACAATCCGCCATGGTTCAAGAACCCCCGTTGATCCTGGCCTCCACCTCGCGCTACCGGCGCGAGCTGCTCGAGCGACTGCGCATCCCGTTCCAGGCGCTGCCGCCGGGCACCGACGAGACGCCGCTGCCCGGCGAATCGCCCGCCGCGCTCGCCCCGCGCCTCGCGCTCGCGAAGGCGCGCGCGCTCGCGAGCCGCTTTCCCGACGCCGTGGTGATCGGCGCCGACCAGGTGGCCGACGTCGACGGCGTGGCCATCGGCAAGCCCGGCAGCCACGAGCGCGCCGTCGAGCAGCTGCGCGCGATGAGCGGCCGCACCATCGTGTTCCAGACCGCGCTGGCCGTCGTGCGCGCGTCCACCGGTTTCGCCGAGGCGCGCTGCGTGCCGGTGCCGGTGCGCTTCCGCACGCTCGCCGACGCCGAGATCGAGTTCTACCTGCGCACCGAGCAGCCCTACGACTGCGCCGGCAGCGCCAAGTGCGAGACGCTGGGCATCGCGCTGCTGGAGGCGATCGAGTCCGACGACCCCACCGCGCTGGTGGGCCTGCCGCTGATCCAGACCTGCGCCCTGCTGCGCGCCGCGGGGCTCGACCCGCTGCGCGCGCGGGCCCTCACGGAAACCCCACGATGACCTCTTCCCACAAGCCCGTCGGCCGCCTGCTGCTGATGCCCAACGCGCTGGACCTCGGCGCCGCCGAGGTGCCGCTCACCGACGTGATCGCCGGCGGCGTCATCGCGCAGGCCAGCAAGCTCCTGCACTGGGTGGTGGAGGACTCGCGCAGCGCACGCGCCTTCCTCAACCGCGTCAACAGGATCGTGCCGCTGGCCCAGCCGCTGCAGCAGACGCTGATCGAGGAGCTGCCGCGCACGCCCAAGGGGCCGCAGCGCGTGATTCCCGGCAAGCCCGCGAAGACCGCGCCCGCGCCGGCCAAGCCGGAGGTGGCCCGCGCCTCGGCGTGGGAACTCCTGCTGAACCCGGCGCTGGAAGGCCACGACATCGGCCTGCTCAGCGAGGCCGGCCTGCCCGGCGTGGCCGACCCCGGCGCGCTGCTGGTGGCCGCGGCCCACGACCTGGGCATCCCGGTGATCGCGCTCAGCGGCCCGAGCTCGATCACGCTGGCCATCGCCGCCAGCGGCCTCAACGGCCAGAGCTTCGTGTTCCACGGCTACCTGCAGAGCGAGGCCAACCCGCGCCGCGCCCGCCTGCGCGAGCTCGAGGCCACGTCGAAGCGCTTGCAGCAAACGCAGGTGTTCATCGAGACGCCCTACCGCAACGCCGTGATGCTGGAAACCGCGCTGGAGGTGCTGCAGCCCACCACCCGCCTGGCCATCAGCTGCGGCCTGACGCTGGCCGAGGGCTGGTCGCTGTGCAGGACTGCGGCGCAGTGGAAGGCGGCGAAGGTCGAGCTGCCGGACCGGGTGCCGGCGGTGTTCAGCCTGCTGGGTTGAAGGCGGATATCAGTTTGGCTCCCGAGCTCATCGCGGAGGCGCGTGAATTGGGAGTGAACCTTTCTCACGCCGCCGAAGTCGGCATCGCCGACGCCGTCGCTCGGCGCCGGCAGGAGCGCTGGCTCAAGGAGAATTTCGAGGCGCTGGAGAACTCGAATGCCTTCGTGGAGGAGCATGGCCTTCCTCTCGAACGCCATCGGCTGTTCTAGCGTGGCACGGTTCCACGGCAACCTGCAGAGCGAGACCGACACCAATATTGATGTAAAATCGCATCATATTTGATGGCAATCAGGAGATGCTGTGAGAACAACCGTCACCATCGACGATGCGCTGTACGAGCGGGCGCTGGAAGTTGCCGATCCGGCCATGGACAAGGCCGACCTGTTCCGCGAGGCGATCAAGACCTTTGTCCGGGTGCAGGCCGCCAAGCGGCTCGCCGCTCTGGGCGCCAGCATGCCGCAAATGCAAACCCCGCCCCGCCGTGCCCAGGACGCCAGCCAATGAACGGCGTTCTCGTCGACACCTCGGTGTGGGTCGACCATTTCCGCAGACGCAACGACGCGCTTGTCGACCTGCTGGGCCTCGATCTCGTGATCGTGCATCCGTTGATCGTCGGAGAAATCGCTTGTGGAACGCCGCCCGACAGGCGTCAAACGCTGTCGGATCTCGATGGCTTGAACCAGGCGCGACAGGCCAACATTCGTGAGGTCATGGATCTCATCGAGCGCGAAAGGCTGTTCGGGCTTGGGTGCGGTCTCGTGGACCTGCTGCTGCTGGCATCGGCCCTCATGACGCCAGGCATCGAATTGTGGACGCTGGACAAGCGGCTGTCGCTCCTGTCGGAACGATTCGGCGTAATGCACCGGCCCGCGTTGCACTGACTTCTCGGCCGTCATCCCGCGCAGTCGCGGGATCCACGTTCCCTAGCGAAACGACGCCGACACGACCACGCCGTGTGGCACCAGCATCACCGTGCTTCCAGTGTCGGTCGCGCGGCGCCCGAACCAGTCGCCGACCGTGTAGCCGAGCACCGCGCCGGCCACCGTGTCGGACAGCCAGTGGTTGCGGCCCACCACCCGCGCGGCATTGGTGACCGCGGCCACGCCGTAAAGCCAGGGCGCGTCGTAGTGCTGCGCGATCGGCGTCAGCACGCCCCAGGCCAGCGCGGCGTGCACGGACGGGAACGAGCTGTCCGAGCGCTTCTCGTGGCCGAAATCCGCGGCGCCGCGGCCCTCGGTCGGGCGCGAGCGGTCGACCACGAGCTTGAGCGATTCCGCCGCCGCCACGGAGACCAGCCCGGACTCGACGCTGGCCAGGGCCACGCTCTTGTCGCGCACGTCGGGCAACGCCAGCCAGCCGATGCCGGCCAGGCCGAATTCGACGTAGGGCAGCGCGGATCCGCCCTCGCGCAACACCTTCATCGACGGGTCGTCGTGGTGCGCGACCGCGTAGTGGTTGGCGGCGCGGTCGAACACCGCGGCGCCCGCGATCAGGGCGGCACCCGTCAGCGCGCGCGTGGTGATGGCGCCGTCGCCCGTGGCCGACAGCCGCTCGCCGAAGCGGGCGGGCGACCAGCGGCCCAGGTCGTCCAGCCCCACGCTCATCTCCACGCCCACGCGCGAATCCACGTGGGGGCCGGTGGCCGTGGCGACGTGGCTCCAGTCGAACTCCGGCGTCACCTGGGCCGGCCCGAGCTGCCACGTACGGCGCGCGGAGAGGCCCCACAGCGTGCCCGCCGAAGACAGGTCGTCGTTGCCGATGTAGGTGCCGATCCGCGCACCGACGCGCCCGAAATCAAGCCGCACCGAGCTTGCCCAGTCGGCATCGATCCAGCCGAGCGTCAGCAGCCGCGCATCGGAGCCGGCGCTCGCGCCGAGCCAGCGGTCACCCGAGGTATAGCCCCCCGGGTATGAATGATTGCGATAGGCGCACTGGTGCTCCGACGAACCCTTGAGGCTGATCCGGCAGCTGACCTCGGCGAGTTCGAGATACATCCGCGTGACGCCGTCGTTGCCCCAGGTCTCGAAGCCCAGCAGGTTGATGAAGCGGTAAGGCAGGTGCTTCTTGTCGTCCTCGCCCTCCATCTGCCCGTAGGCGGCGCAGCGCAGGCCGGCCGGGCAGCGCACGCGCAGGTCGTAGCCCGCGATGCCGTTGCCGGAATCCAGGCTGTCCTGGGCCGGCGTCGACGCGTTCTGGTGCTCTCCTTTCAGTCCCCGCCAGAAGCTGGCCAGGTTCTCCTGATCCTGGTGCCCTTGTCCGCCGAACTGCAGCATGCGCGTCAGCCCCACCTCCACGAGCGGCAACGGCCGCGCCGTCAGCCTCATGCCGGATAGCAGTGCCCTGCTGCCCACCTGCCTGCCGTCCCCCTCGGTGCGGGCGAGAAAGAAATCCGCGTTCCACGGCCCCAACCACTTCAGCCAGGGCGATTCGGACGGCACGACGGCGGCGCGCTGCAGGCCGATGCCAACGAGCGCCGGCGCGTTGTTGCTCAGCGGCAGCGCGCTCTGCCAGCCCGGACCCCACCAGGACCGATGCGCCCAGATCTGGCCCTGCACGCCCAGCGCGTCGACCGCCAGCGCGCTGTCATCCAGCCGCGGCGTGGCACGCGAGCCACCCGTTTCGTCATTGGCATCCAGCCGGCCGCCGACCTGCATGATCAGGTGCGGCCCCTCGAGCTCGCCCGAGCGCAGCTGCAGGCTGCTTCCGGGCGTGGCGTCGTCGCCGAAGCCCGAGATCGCGTCCTGCCGCTGGCGCACGGTGACCCCCACGCGCGCGGACTGCTGCGCACGCAGCTCCGCCTGGACCGTGGCGCGCGCGGCGTCCAGCTCGGGCGGAAGCTCGGCCGGCAGGCTGTCGATCGCCTGCTGCACCGCGGCGCGCGGCAACGGCCACTGGCTGACCGTGAGAGGCAGGCCGCCGTCGTCCACCAGGATCTCGATGGCGTGGCGGCCGGCGAGGCTGGGCGTCCAGGGCACGGAGGCCGCGACGCCGGCGCGCGGCAGCACGCCGGCGAGCAGGAGCAGGAAGGTCGCGCAGAATCGCGCGGGGGGCCGGCGCGCTGGCGCACGGTCCGCAAGGACGATATCGATCATTTCCACCCTGAGAATTTTTTGGAATCGGAACGAAGGCCACGCATGGACACACCTCGTCTCAGTCGCGCCGCGGCCATTCTCACTCGTCGATCGCCTTGTGCCTGAAGCGTTTCCTAATGATTCATTTCTCATTCTTGTCATCAACGCGCGCGATGCTGGTCGAGAGCCTGCAACGGCGCCTCGCCGCACTGCTGTATCCGCCCGGCACGGGGCCGGATGACTTCGCGCAGCCCGCCGGCGAGCCGGCCCTGCTCGCCGCGGACAGCGTGACCTGGCGCGTGTTCGCCAACCCGCTGGCCATGTTCGTGGGCGGGGTCACGGCCGTGCTGCTGGAGCTGGCCGAGCCGCGCGTTCGTACCGGCGTGTGGGAGCACACGGCATTCCGCACCGAACCCCTGGCGCGGATGATGCGCACCGGCCATGCCGCGATGATGACGGCCTATGGCCCGCGCAGCCGGGCCGAGGCGATGATCGCGCGCATCAACGCGGGCCACGCCCGCATCGCTGGACACACGCCTGCCGGACAGCCCTACGCGGCCAGCGACGTCGAACTGCTGACCTGGGTGCACGCCACGGCGGCCCACGGCTTCCTGCAGGCCTACGTGCGGTACGTGCGGCCGCTGTCCGGCCCGGAGCGCGATGCGTACTACGCGGAGAACGCCGTCCCCGCGCGCCTCTACGGCGTGCTCGAGCCGGTGCGCAGCGAGCGCGAGTTCGAGGCGTTGCTGCAGGCGATGCGTCCGCGGCTGGAGCCGTCCGCCATCGTGCTGGAGTTCCTCGACATCGTGCGGCGCATGCCGTTGCTGCCGCTGCCGCTGCGGGGCGTGCAGCGGATGCTGGTGGCGGCGGCGGTGCAGAACCTGCCCGCCGGGCTGCGCGCGCATCTGGGCCTGGACGGGCCGGCGTGGCGGCTCGGCGCGGCCGGGACGTGGCTGCTGCACGGGCTGGCGCGTGCGACGGATGACCTCTCGTTGCCGACGCTGCCCGTCGTCGCCGCGCGCCGCCGCGTCGCCGCGTCGGCCGCCACGCCCGACGCAGGCCCGGCAGGTTCGAGCTGAGCGCGCGGACAGCGCGACAAGAAAAGAAAAGCCCCGCTGCGAGTCATCGCGCGGGGCTTGTCGGCGAGCGCCGCGGCGGCGTCAGGCCTTGGTGCCGCCGCCCAGCAACGCGGCCACCTTGCGCTTGGAGCGGATGTTGGCCGAGAGCGCGGCGCGGCCCACCGGCGCGGCCGGCGCCTTTTCCCATTCGGGCGTGTCGGCCGAGTTGCCGCTGGCCTCGTACGGGCGATCGAAGAACGGGTCGCGGTTCTTCTGCGGCGCCGGCGCACGCGGCGGCAGGACCGGACGCAGCGCGATGGGCGGATCGCGGCGCGGTTCGTCGTCGAAATCGCGGCGCGAGGCGCGACGCGGCTCGTCGTCGGCATCGCGGCGCGGCGCACGGCGCGGGCGATCGTCGGCCACCTCGAAGGGCTCCAGCTCGATCTTCTTGTGGATCAGCTTCTCGATGTCCGAGATGTTGCGGGCGTCGTCGCGCGTGACCAGCGTGACGGCCAGGCCCGACGCGCCGGCGCGGCCGGTGCGGCCGATGCGGTGCACGTAGTCCTCGGCGTTGAAGGGCACGTCGAAGTTGAAGACGGCCGGCAGGTCGGCGATGTCGAGGCCGCGGGCGGCCACGTCGGTGCACACCAGCACGTCGACCTCGCCCTTCTTGAACGAGGCCAGGGCCTTCAGGCGCTCGTCCTGCGACTTGTCGCCGTGCAGCGCCGAGGTGCGCATGCCGTCGCGCTCGAAGGTGCGCGCCAGGCGGGCGGCGCCCAGCTTGGAATTGACGAAGACCAGGGCCTGCGTGATGGCGCGATCCTTCAGCACCTGGCGCACGACGTTGCGCTTGTCGTCGTCGGTGACGCTGTAGAAGCGCTGCTCGACGTTGGTGGCCGTGGCGTTGGCGCGCGCCACCTCCACGGTGACCGGATCCTGCAGGTAGCTGTTGGCCAGGCGCTTGATCTCGGGCGAGAACGTGGCCGAGAACAGCAGCGTCTGGCGCTGCTTGGGCAGGTAGCTGAGGATGCGCTGCAGGTCGGGCAGGAAGCCGATGTCGAGCATGCGGTCGGCCTCGTCGAGCACGACGTACTCCACCTGGTTCAGCACGCAGTTCTTGGCCTCGATGTGGTCGAGCAGCCGGCCCGGCGTGGCGATCAGCACCTCGACGCCGCCCTTGAGCTCGAGCGTCTGCGGCTTCATGTCGATGCCGCCGAAGACGACGGCCACGCGCAGGTTGGAATGCTTGGCGTAGGCCTTGATGTTCTGGGCGACCTGGTCGGCCAGCTCGCGCGTGGGCGCCAGCACCAGCGCGCGCACCGGGTGGCGCGCGGGCGAGACGCTGGCCGTCTCGTGGCGCATCATCTTCTGCAGCAGCGGGATGGAGAACGCGGCGGTCTTGCCGGTGCCGGTCTGCGCGGCACCCATCACGTCACGCCCCTCCAGCACCAGCGGGATCGCCTTCGCCTGGATCGGCGTCATGAAGGCGTAGCCCTGATCGGCGACGGCGCGGATCAGCTTGGCATCGAGAGGGAGGGTGTCGAAACGGGCCGGCGCGGGGGCGGCTTGTGGCTCGAGGGCGGGGTCCGTTTGAGCCGGGACCTGGGCTTGGGATGCTTCTGTCATGAACCGCCATTATCGCTTGTACCGATGAAACCTGTCCGGCGGCCGTGCGAGTCGCCCGGACGGCCCGCGGCGGCGGGCTAGAATTCGCGCTTCTCCGACAGGCGTCTCCCCGCGCTGCAGGCGCCCCCAACGGCAGCCAGGCGCGGAACGCCACCGACACCAGTTCAATGCCGACTACCCGCCTGCCGGCACTGCCGGCCGCCCTGCTCTCCAGCGGCGCCCTGCTCCTCGCTCTCGCCGGCGCCTTGGCCCCGGCCAGCGCCTTCGCGCAATTCAGCGGCGATTCCACCAGCGACCTGACGCGCGTCGACGACACGTCGCCGTCGAACGCGGCGTCCGCCGCGGCCAATGCGCAGGGCGCCTCGAGCACGTCGACCACGCCCCAGCTGCGCCAGACGCAGCGCACCACGCGCACCGGCGGCGACCAGCCGGAATCACGCGGCTTGCCCTACCGCCAGCAGCCGTACCAGCCGAGCGAGTTCGAGGTCTACGTGCAGCAGCAGGCCGGCGCCGAGCGCGCCGAGATGCAGGACGAGCAGGGCACGTCCCAGGGCCCGGCACGGGTGATCCGGCGCTTCGGCTCCAATCTCGTCACCGACGACGCCGTCGCCTCCGCGACCCAGGATCCGCTGCCCAGCGTGCCGGGCGACTACATCGTCCGGTCCGGCGACGAGCTCAACCTGGCGATCTGGGGCTCGGTCGACGCCGACCTGCGCGTGACGGTGGATCGCGCCGGTCGCATCAACGTGCCGCGCGTCGGCACGATCACCGTGGCCGGCGTGCGCAACGCCGACCTCGTCGACGTCATCACCCGCCGCGTCGGCCAGACCTTCCGCAACTTCCAGCTCAGCGCGTCGCTGGGCCAGGTGCGGGCGATCCGCGTGTTCGTCGGGGGCTACGTGCAGCATCCCGGATCGATCACGGTCAACGGCCTGTCGTCGGTGCTGCACGCGCTGATGCGCGCCGGCGGCCCGTCGGCCGCGGGCAGCTTCCGCGACATCCACCTGCGCCGCGCCGGCAAGGAAGTGGCGGTGTTCGACCTCTACGACCTGCTGCTCAAGGGCGACCGCGACAGCGACCAGCTGGTGCAGCCGGACGACATCCTGTTCGTCGGCCCGGTCGGCGCCCAGGTGGCCGTGCTCGGAAGCGTGAACCAGCCCGCCATCTACGAACTCAAGCCCGCCGAGACGCTCGACGACGTGCTGCACATGGCCGGCGGCTTCACGGCCGTGGCCGACCGCCGCCGGGTGACCATCGAGCGCCTGTCCGACCGCGCCACCGGCAAGGTGTCGCAGCTGGACCTGCCGACGCACCAGCGCGACGTGCTCGCCACCGGCGACGTCATCCGCGCGTACAGCGCCGTGACGGCGGCGCTGCCGCAGGACAAGCAGAACGAGCATGTGCGCGTGGAAGGCGAGGTGGCGCGCCCCGGCGACTACATCCTGCCGCCCGGCAGCCGCATCGAGGACGCGCTGCGCGCCGCCGGCGGCATGACCTCCGCGGCGTATCCGTTCGGCACCGAGTTCACGCGCGAGAGCGTGCGCAAGCTCCAGCAGGCGAACTACGAACGGGCCCTGCGCGACTTCGAGACGGACATCTCCCGGAACCAGGCCAGCCAGCGCGCGACCTCCGCCGAGGAGATCAACGCGCAGGCCGCCTCGGCGCAGTCGAACGCGCGGCTCCTGCAACGACTCCGGCAGGTCAAGCCGACTGGCCGGGTCGTGCTGCAGCTTTCGCCCGACGCGTCGGCCCTGCCCAACCTCCCGCTGGAGGACGGCGACACCGTGAAGATCCCGCCCCGCGGCACCTCCGTGGGCATCTTCGGCAGCGTGTTCAACACCGGCAGCTTCGTCTACGAATCGGGGCATACGGCGCCGCAATACCTCGCGCTGGCCGGGGGGCCGACTCGAGGCGCCGACAAGCGCAGCATCTTCATGATCCGCGCCAACGGCTCGGTCGTCAGCGCCCAGCAGGGCTCCTCCTTCTGGCACTCCGGCAACACCCTCGACGATGCGGTCGTGCAACCCGGCGACACGATCTTCGTGCCCGAGGAGCTGAACAAGTCGACCTTCGTGCAGGATGCGAAGGACTGGACGCAGATCCTGTATCAGTTCGGGCTGGGGTTGGCCGGCATCAAGTCGCTGGGGTTGTGATGGAGCGGCACCATTTGGACGAATCAGCACCGCAAGTCGAAGCCGACGTGCACCTCCCCGACGGCGACGAGGATGGCATCGACTACTTGCAACTGCTGCTGCCGCTGGCCCAGCATTGGCGCTCGCTCGCGGCCGTCGTTGTGGTCGCAGGCATCCTGGGAACGGGCTACGCGTTCAGCCTGAAACCGATCTATGCCGCACGCGCAATGTTCATTCCACCGCAACAGCAGAACAACGCGTCTTCCGCGTTGAGTTCGCTTGGTGCCTTGGCCGGGGCAGCTGGGCTTGGTGGCAGCATGAAGAGCACCGCGGACGAATATGTCGCGCTGCTGGGCAGCATCACGGTCCGCGACCGCATGATCGACAAGTTCGAGCTCATGCCGGTCTACGGGGTGCAGTTCCGCGACAAGGCGCGCGACGTTCTCGGCAAACGATCTGAGTTCTCGATTGGCAAGAAGGACGGACTCATCACAATCGTCGTCGAGGATGAGGACCCGAAGCGCGCTTCCGCCATGGCCAACCAGTTCATCGAGGAACTGCGGCGCCTGACCTCCGTCCTGGCGGTTTCTGAAGCGCAGCGGCGACGCATGTTCTTCGAGGACAAGTTGAAGGAAACGAAGGATCGGCTGACGGCCGCGCAAATCGCGCTCCAGGGCAGCGGATTCACCGAGGGTGCCCTCAAGGCAGAGCCCCGAGCAGCCGCAGAAGGCTATGCCAAGCTACAGGCCGAGCTGACGTCCGAGACGGTCACCCTGCAGACGATGCGCGAGACACTCGCAGACGGCTCGGCAGACTTGCAACGCCAACTGGCAAAGGTGAGCGCGCTGAGGGAGCAGTTGCGAGCCCTGGAAAAGTCGGCTTCGACGACCGCTAGCGCTCCTGACTTCGTGGGCAAGTACCGGGAATTCAAGTATCAGGAGACGCTCTTCGACCTGATGGCCCGCCAATACGAGCTTGCCCGGGTCGACGAGAGCCGCGAAGGTGCCCTGATCCAGGTCGTCGATGTCGCACAACCGCCGGAGCACAAGTCGCGCCCCGCCCGCCTGCAGTTTGGAGCTATCACCGCGGCATGCATCGGGCTGGCCTATGCACTGTTCCTCGTCGTCCGCGGACGCATTCGCACCGGGCTCGCGGATCCGGAGGTCGCACAGCGCTGGAACGCGCTTCGCGCGGCGTTCCGGCGCAACGGCTGAGTTCCGAATCTTCTCTGCCATACGACCACAGCAAGCGCGACCGAGATTTGCGCTAGACTGTTGGTTCATGTCATGAACAGACTCGAACGCCAACCGGATGCGCTCGATGACGGCCTCGAACTGGCCGTCATGCGTGTTGTCGCGGATACCCCAACGGCCTCTCAACGCTCACTCGCACTCGCGTTGGGCATCAGTCTGGGCAAGACGAATTTCCTGTTGCGGGAACTGCTGAAGAAGGGCTTGGTCAAGGCAGAAAACTTTCGCCGCAGCGACAACAAACTGGCCTACCTGTATCTGCTGACGCCCAGCGGCGTCGTGGCCAAGGCCCGCCTCACACAGGTGTACCTGCAGCGCAAGGAAGCGGAATATGAACGCCTGCAGCAGGAGATCGCCGTGTTGCGCAGCGAGATCCGCCAACACGGCCAAACGCCCGGAATGAAGCCCGAGGAGCACCCCTGATCGCGCCGCGACGCTTGTCGGTTGTGCGGTCGATGGTCGCTGCCGTGCGCAACTGCAAGTTCGCCACCTAACGCTTCCGAATCGCCACCCTCTGTTTTCCGCACTTCCTTGCGCGAGATCTCCCAATCCGCTCAATCGCCCTACTGACCATGAATCTCGAAAAAAAGAAAATCCTCGTCACCGGAGCCGACGGCTTCATCGGTTCACACCTGACGGAAGCGCTCGTCGCACAGGGTCACGACGTACGGGCGTTCGTGTACTACAACAGCTTCAACTCCTGGGGCTGGCTCGACGAGGCGAACGAAAACGTCAAGCAGTCGCTCGATGTGTTCGCCGGTGACATCCGCGACCCGCACGGCGTTCGCACGGCCATGAAGGGCTGCGACGTAGTGCTGCATCTGGCGGCGCTGATTGCTATTCCGTATTCCTATCATTCGCCCGACACCTACGTCGATACGAACGTCAAGGGCACGCTCAACGTGGTGCAGGCGGCTCGCGACCTGGGCGTCGAGCGCGTCGTCCACACGTCGACGAGCGAGGTCTACGGCACAGCGCGGTTCGTGCCAATCACCGAAGAGCATCCGCTGCAGGGTCAGTCGCCCTATTCAGCCAGCAAGATCGGCGCAGACCAGATGGCGATGAGCTTCCACGCCTCGTTCGGCACGCCGGTGTCCATCATCCGCCCGTTCAACACCTATGGCCCGCGCCAGTCGGCGCGAGCCGTGATCCCGACGATCATCACGCAGATCGCCGCAGGAGCCCGCACGCTCAAGCTGGGCGCTGTGCATCCGACGCGCGACTTCAACTTTGTGCGCGATACCGTCAACGGCTTCATCGCGCTCGCGCAATGCGACGCCGCGGTCGGCCAGGTGGTCAACGTAGGCAGCAACTACGAAGTAACCATCGGCGACACGGCCCGCCTGATCGCCGAAGTAATGGGCCGCGAGGTCGACTTCACCTGCGACGAGCAGCGCATGCGCCCGGCGGGCAGCGAAGTCGAGCGGCTCTGGGCCGACAACGCGAAGGCACGTGAATTAGCCGGCTGGACGCCGCAATACGGCGGCATCGAAGGTCTGAAGCGCGGCTTGGCGGAAACCGTCGAATGGTTCTCCAAACCGGCGAACCTGCGCCGCTACAAGGCCGGTCTCTACAACATCTGAGGCAAGCATGACCACGTCGACCCTCTCCTCCACCGCGCAGGATGCCGTCACCGCCGCTGCGCTGGGTGCCGTGCATCGCGTGCTGGGCGAGCCCCACGGCACGATCGCACTGCACGAACCCGAGTTCGCGGGCAACGAGTGGAAGTATGTGAAGGAGTGCATCGATACAGGCTGGGTCTCGTCGGTCGGCTCGTTCGTCGATCGCTTCGAGCGTGATCTCGCGGCGTTCACCGGTACCGCCTGCGCCGTGGCGACGTCCAACGGCACGTCCGCACTGCACGTCTGCCTGCTGCTCGCCGGTGTGAAGCCGGGCGACGAGGTGCTGGTGCCCACCCTCACCTTCGTGGCCACGGTCAACGCGATCTCGTACACGGGCGCCACGCCACACTTCGTGGATTCCGAGGCTACGTCCTTCGGCCCCGACGCGCAGAGCATCGAGATCCATCTGCGCGCGGTGGCGGAAGTCGTCGATGGAACCTGCCGCAACCGCCAGACCGGTGCGACAATCCGGGCGCTGGTGGCAATGCACGTATTCGGCCTGCCGTGCGATCTCGACGCGCTGGACGCGGTCGCGAAGCGCTGGAACCTCGTGCTCATCGAGGATGCGGCCGAATCGCTCGGCTCGAGCTACCACGGCCGCCATACCGGCAACATCGGCCGCGTGTCGGCGCTCAGCTTCAACGGCAACAAGATCGTCACCACGGGCGGCGGCGGTGCGATCCTCACCAACGACGTCGAACTCGGACGCCGAGCGAAGCACCTGACGACCACTGCGCGCACGCCGCATCGCTGGAACTTCCTGCACGACGAGGTCGGCTACAACTACCGCCTGCCCAACCTGAACGCCGCCATGGGCTGCGCGCAGCTCGAACGTCTGCCTGAGATGGCGCAGCGCAAGCGCGCCCTCGCACAACGCTACGAGCAGGCCTTTCGCGGCGTGTCCGGCCTGCGCTTCGTCACCGAGCCTGCCGGCACCCAGAGCAACTACTGGCTCAACGCGATCGTCCTCGACGAAGTCTCGATCGAACGACGCGACACGTTGCTCGGCGCTTTGAACGACGCGGGGTACATGTCGCGCCCCGTTTGGACGTTGATGCACCGGCTGCCGATGTACGCAGACTCCCCGCGCATGGCACTACCCGTGGCCGAGCGGCTGGAGGCGAGCATCGTGAACCTGCCGAGCAGCGCGAAACTGGGCGACTGAGCGATGGCCACGCGTCTTTGCGTCGTGACCGGAAGTCGCGCTGAATACGGTGTGATGTACTGGCTGCTGAGCGACCTGCGTGCGGATCCGGACATCGACCTGCAGTTGGTCGTCACCGGCATGCACCTCTCGCCGGAGTTCGGTCTGACCGTCCGTGAGATCGAGCGCGACGGATTCCAGATCGCGCGCCGCGTCGAGATGCTGCTGTCCAGCGACACACCCGGCGGCATCTCCAAGTCGATCGCGCTCGGCATCATCGGGATGTCGGACGCCTTCGAGCAGTTGCGGCCCGACTACGTGGTCGTGTTGGGCGACCGCTTCGAGATCCTTGCCGCGGCCCAGGCCGGCCTCATCCACAATATCCCGATCGTGCATCTCGCTGGCGGCGACACGACGGAAGGCGCATTCGACGAATCGATCCGCCACGCCATCACGAAGATGTCGCATGTGCACCTGGCGACGAATCGGGAGTCCGCCGACCGGATCCGCCAGATGGGCGAGGATCCCGAGCGCATCCATGTCGTCGGCAGCCTCGGTCTCGATCACTTGCGGCGCACGCAGTTGCTCGATCGCGGGGCCCTCGAATCCGCCCTCGGGGCGAAGCTGGGGAAGCGGAACCTGCTGGTGACGTTCCACCCGGTGACGCTTGAATCGGCGACCGGAAAGGCGCAGCAGGAGGAGTTGCTGGCGGCGCTCGACGAACTCGACCGGGACACGGCGTTCTGGTTCACTCGGCCGAATGCCGATACGGGCGGACGCGAACTGATCCAGGAACTCGATCGCTGGACCTCGACGCGCGGCGATCGGGCCCACGTCTTCTCGTCGCTGGGCCAGCTTCGCTACCTGAGCCTCATGGCGCAGGTGGACGCGGTGGTGGGCAATTCCTCGAGCGGCCTGTACGAGGCACCGTCATTCCACAAGCCGACGGTCAACATCGGCGACCGACAGCGCGGCCGTCTGGCCGCGCCATCGGTGATTCATTGCCCGCCGGAAAAGGACGCCGTCGCGCGTGCAATCGAAGCAGCCTTTGCGCTGGACTGCTCCACGGTCGAGAATCCTTATGGGGATGGCGAGACCTCGGAGCGCATCATCTCAATTCTTCGCACGCTCCCGCCGCCCGCGGCGCTATTGAAGAAGCACTTCCATGCGCTGGCGGTCGACGCCTGAGCGCGCTTCGCCAAGATCGCAGCTGTCCTTGCCACAAGCCAAATTGCCGGAGCAATCAATGAGCAGACACGTCTACGTCATCGCCGAAGCAGGCGTCAACCACAACGGCTCACTCGACCTTGCCAAGCGCCTGATCGATGTCGCCGCGGACGCACACGCCGACGCGGTCAAGTTCCAGACCTTCCGCGCCGAGAAGGAGATCAGCCAGCGGGCGCGCAAGGCCGACTACCAGATCGCCAACACGGGCACGACCGAGTCCCAGCTCGAGATGGTGCGCAAGCTTGAACTCGGCGTCGATGATCATCGCGAGCTGATTGCCTACGCGAAGCACCGGTCGATCGACTTCCTGTCCACGCCGTTTGACCTCGACAGCCTGGATGTGCTGGCCGACGTGTTCAAGCTGCCGACCATCAAGATGGCGTCCGGCGAGATCACGAACCTGCCGCTGCTGCTGGCGGCCGGACGAAAGCGCACCCCGCTGATCGTCTCCACGGGCATGTCGACCCTGGGAGAGATCGAGCAGGCGCTGGCCGTCCTGGCATTCACGTATGTCGCACCCGCCGATGCGCAGCCTTCCGAAGCAGTCTTCGCCGAGGCCTACCGCGGCGGCGACGGCCAGCGCGCGCTGCGCGAGATGATCACGCTCCTTCACTGCACCACGGAATACCCTGCGCCTCCCGCCGACGTCAACTTGCGCGCCATGGCCACGCTGCGCGACGCCTTCGGCCTGCCCGTGGGTTATTCCGATCACACGCAGGGCATCCACATCTCGGTCGCCGCCGTCGCGGCAGGGGCGACCATCATCGAGAAGCACATCACGCTGGATCGGACGATGCCCGGCCCCGACCACATCGCGTCCCTGGAGCCTCAGGAACTGACGGAGATGGTCAAGGCGATCCGCGACGTGGAAGCTGCCATGGGCAACGGACTCAAGATTCCCGCGGCCTCGGAAATCAAGAACATCCCCATCGCCCGCAAGAGCCTGGTGGCTGCCAAGGACATCGCGAAGGGCGATGTCTTCACCGAAGAGAATCTCACCACGAAGCGTCCCGGCAACGGTGTCTCCGCGATGCAATACGTGGCCTATCTCGGCCGTACGGCGCTTCGGGACTATGAAGCAGACGAACTGGTCGATGGTTTCTGACACGTCGGTGGTCGAGCTCGACGAGGCGCAGGCGCTGTTCGCGTCCCTGCCTCGGGCCATGCAATGGCCCACGTTGAGCCCCACTTACGTCGCGGCGGACACTGCCCGTGATGCAGCGCTTCGACCGCTCTTCCTCGTCAGCCGACAAGGCGACGGGCTGCTGATGCACATGGTCCACGAATCGTCGATCGAGCACCATGACGCCAGCGACTGGCAGTCCGCCTACGGCTACGGAGGACCGGTCGCGCACGGGCTGGACGAGGCAGGCCTGGCGCGGGCGTGGAGCGAACTGGACAACATCGCACGCCAGCGCGGAATCGTCGCCGAGTTCATCCGCTTCCACCCCGCCCTCGGCAACCACCGGTGGTACCCGACGACGGTTCATGACGACCGGCGGGTCGTCCAGGTGGACTTGCGCACGCAGGATCTGATGTCGACGTACCTCGGGCGGACGCGCACAGCCATCCGCAAGGCCGAACGCGACGGCCTCCTGGCCGAGTGGCAAAGCGTGGCCCAGGCGCGGGACCGCTTTCCCGATTTCTATCGCCAGTGCATGCGCGAGATCGGCGCGACGGATTTTTACCTTTTCACCGACGCCTATTTCGAGCGCCTGCTTCAACTGCCCGGTGCTCGCGTGCTGGCGATCCAGAGTGACGGCCGCCCGCTCTCGATGGGTGTTTTCCTGTTCGGTCCTCAACAGGCGGAATACCACCTCTCAGGTACGCTTCGGGCGGCACGTCAGAGCGGTGCGACGAACCTGCTGCTGCATGCGGCGGCACGATCGGCCAAGGAGGTCGGCTGCGAATCCCTCTACCTAGGCGGTGGCACGACCAACAGCCCGGAAGACCCGCTGCTCAATTTCAAGAAGTCCTTTGCGAGCCCCGACCTCACATTCCGTATCGGTCGCCGCGTGCACGATCCCGGGACCTATGAACTGCTGAAGGCTGCACACCCCGACAAGGTGGCCAGCGGCCGCGTCCTCTTCTACCGGAGCTGATGATGTGGGATCCAGTGTGGGAAAAAGTATTCACGACGCAGCCATGGGGTCGCTACCCGGGGGAGGATCTGATCCGCTTCGTGGCACGGAATTTCTACAACCGCCCTGTTCGCGCCGACACGCGCTTTCTGGAGGTGGGTTTCGGCACCGGCGCCAACCTCTGGTTCCTGGCACGCGAGGGATTTTCCTCCAGCGGCATCGAAGGATCGCCGGCCGCGGCAGCCCTTGCGCGCGAGCGGCTCGACAAGGAATGCCCGGGCTGGGACAAGATGGCTCCAGACAACCATATCGAGATCGGCGACATGGTGCATCTGCCTTGGCCCGACGAGAGCTTCGACGCGCTGATCGATTCCGAGGCGGTGTACTGCAACGACTTCGACGAATCGCGCCAGATCTACGCGGACATGCACCGGGTCGCGCGTCCGGGCGCGCGCCTGTTCGTCCGGACGTTCGCGAAGGACAGCTGGGGGGACGGCGTGGGCGAGCTGACAGGCCATCGCCGCTATGTCGCCGTTTCCGGGCCGCTCGCGGGCAAGGGAATGAGCCGGTTCACCGACCGCGATGAATTGGGAGAGTTGCTGGGCAACTGGCGGATCGACGAAGTGAATTTGATCACGCGCACCTGGGACGCGGGAGGCCAGACGATTCGGGAATGGATAGTGGAAGCACACAAGGATCAGGCATGAAGGGTTGGAACGAGACGCTCGTGGCGAGCACCGCGACGCTGCGCGAGGCATTGGATTGCATCAATCGCACGGGGTGCCAGATCGCGCTCGTCGTCGACGCGGATCGGCGGCTGCTGGGCACGTTGAGCGACGGCGATGCGCGCCGCGCGTTGCTCAACGGCCTGGCCCTCGACAGCAATGTCGTCGATGCCATGCACAAGACGCCCACGTGCGCCCATCACGACGACGATCGCCAGGCAATCCTGGCCACGATGCGGCGGCTGAGCCTGCACCAGATACCGGTGCTCGACACGTCGGGCATCGTCGTGGGCCTGCAGACCGTCGACGATTTCCTGGCGAGTCCCACTCGTCCCAACATGGTCGTGATCATGGCAGGAGGATTGGGCCGCCGGCTCGACGAGCTGACGAAGGACATCCCCAAGCCGATGCTGCGGGTCGGACCGCGCCCGCTGCTCGAGAGCATCGTCCGGAACTTGGCATCGCAAGGCTTTAGCAAATTCTTGATCGCCGTCAACTACAAGGCCGAGCAGATCGAGCAGCACTTCGGGGACGGCCGCGAATTCGGCGTCGAGATCGCCTACCTGCGCGAAGATCGCCGCCTCGGCACGGCGGGCGCGCTGTCGCTCCTCCCTTCGCGGCCCGAGTTGCCGATCGTCGTGACGAATGCCGACCTGCTCGCGCAGGAGGATTTCGGCGCCATTGTCGACCAGCACGTCGAATCGGGCGCCGAGGCTACGATGGCGGTGCGGGACTACGAGATGCAGGTGCCGTTCGGCGTGGTGCGCGCAGAGGACGAGAGGATCCTGGCGATCGAGGAGAAGCCCAAACACAACTTCCTCGTCAGCGCGGGCATCTACGTGCTGTCGCCGTCGGCCCTCGACGCCATCCCCTCCGGCGAATACTTCGACATGCCCTCGATGTTCGACTCGCTGATCCTGCGCGGCGCGCACTGCCGCGCGCAGCCCATTCGCGGCTACTGGCTCGATATCGGCCGCCTGCCGGACTACGAGCGTGCGAATCGCGAGTTCTCGGAGGTCTTCAAGTGATCAACGGCTTGTCGGTGCTGGCGCTGGTCGTCGCCCGCGGCGGATCGAAAGGCCTGCCTGGCAAGAACATTCGCGACGTTCTGGGCCGGCCGCTGATCCAGTGGACGATCGACGCCGCACGCGGGTCGCACCACATCGACCGGCTGGTGCTGTCTTCCGACGACGACGCCATCATGGACGCGGCGCGGGCCGGCGGCTGCGATGTTCCGTTCACGCGCCCTCCCGAGCTCGCGACCGACACGGCATCGGCCGTCGACGTCGCGCTGGACGCCCTCGACCGCGTGTCCGGGCATGACGTCCTGCTGCTCCTGCAGCCGACCTCCCCGCTGAGAACTACGCAGGACATCGACGCCGCACTTGAATTGCTGGCGTCCGCCAACGCACCGGCCTGCGTCGGCGTGCGCCCTGCCGAGGATCATCCGTTCTGGACGTTTCGCACCGATGCGGATGGACGGCTGATCGCATACGCGCATCCGGACAAGGATCAGGTCGTGGATCGACGCCAGGACCTGCCGCCGGCCTGGTGCGTGAACGGCGCCATCTATGCCATCCACGTCGGCGAACTGCGCAGGACGCGGTCGTTCATGCCGGAAGGCACGGTGGCCTACACGATGCCTCCGGAGCGATCGATCGACATCGACACACCGCAGGACTTCGAGCGAATGATCGCGCTCGTGCGCGAACAAGCTGCAAGTGAGCTCACGCCAAACAACACCTGAAGCGACGCGCGGACGCCCAGCCGCCGGCCCTGGGGCCTGCTCGGTTACATGACTGCAAGGTTCGGCGCAGCCCTGCAGTCAGTTACCCACTCTTGCGAACGCCCTGATCCCATGATCCATTTCCTCGTCAACAACGACTACCAGTTGGTGGATGCGCGCCGCCATGCGCGCGAACTCGCCGCCATCGGACTCGGCGCGACGCTGATCGAGGTGCCGCACACCCTCGAGACGAGCGGCCGCGGCGACGCGTTCGCGCGCGTCGTCAGCCTGCCGTCGCCCGCGCGTGCGATGAAGTGGCTGAAGTCGTGGCGCGGCTACCGCAAGGTGCCTGCCGTCATCACGGCGAAACTCCAGCCGACGCGTGATGACGTGCTGTTTCTCTACTCCGAGTTCGACCTGGCCAACCACATGGTCGCGCGGCACTTCAAGGCGGCCGGGGCGCGCGTTTATTTGCTCGAGGACGGTGGCCTGGGCACCTACGTGCCAATGTCGGCGCCGGGGGACGAGCCACTGACACTGAAGGAACGCGTCATCGCCACAATGACGCGAATGCTTCCTGGGCTGCGCGACACGCAGTTTCCAAAGGTCAACGGCCAGGTGTTCCCGTGGCTGCCGGACTGCCTGATCGACGGCCTGTGCGTCTATCGTGACATTGCTCCGGTGCGACGGCTCGAGGTGCTGCTGATTGAGCCGGAACGGCGCCTCCGCGTCGAGCCGGTGCGCGGGCGGGCAATCTTCCTCAACCAGCCGATGTACGACCACTTCCAGTCGGGCGAGGACTACCTGGTCGACCTGGACCAGACGCTCACGGCACTGTGCAAGGGCTTCAACGAAGTGCTCTTCAAGTTCCATCCGCGCGAGTCGGTGGAGTGGATGGCGCGCATTCGCGGCCTGCTGCAAGAACGCCACCCCGGCATCCGCCTGCTTGAGGACCGTCAGCCTTTCGAAGAACTCGCTAGCACGTGGCGACCGGAAGTGCTGGCCTCCTATTTCTCGACCGCCCTGCTCAACATGGCACCGGGCATCGAGCCACTCTACATGTATCACTTGTTTCCGGCGATCGCGCGCCAACCCATCTTCGAGCAGACGACGAAGCTGTTACAGCAATGGGGCTACTGTTTCGCGCCGATGTTTGACGCCGTGCGCACCGGCTACGTGAGCGGCTTGGCGGTCGATGACCGCAAGCCCCGCACGCGCCTGTCCGATCTCGTGAACCGGAAGCGCTGAGCGGCCATGCGTGCACGCAGCCAAATTGCCAACACGACGATCTACCTCGCGTTCTCCATCGCGTCGTCGGGCATCGGCTTCCTGGCTGTGCTGGTTTTGACGCGACTGCTGCCGACCTCGGAATACGGGCGCATCGGCCTGTTCTTCAGCGCGTTGTACTTCATCGCACCACTCGTTTCGATCGCGGCTGACGGACTCGTCTCAGTCAACAAGTCGACATTGTCCCCCGAGCGCTACCGGACGTTCCAGCAGACTTACGTGGGACTGGCCATGATGTGCTTCGGCGCCTGCCAACTGGTCACCACCGCGCTGTGGTTGTCCGGCATCATTCCCGATGCGCTGATCATGGCGGCGCCCGCCTTCGCACTGGTGCGCTTCTTCGCGACCATGGCTGGCACCGAATACGTCATGGAGCAGCGGGCGATCACCTACGGTTCGCTCACGCTCGCGACGTCCGCGATCGGGCTGCTGCTGACGATCACGCTTTGCTGGGTTTTCGGCGGGTCGAGCGTCTACCGCGTCTTCTCGATGTTCCTGGCCGATCTGATCCTGCTGGGGATCCGGTATCGCGGACGCTCGGAGATCCTGATGAAGCCGCGGATCGACTCCGACTTCGCCCTGCAGATCTTCCACTTCGGCGTGCCCAGCGTGATCGCGATCGCCGGCGGCTGGGGCCTGAACGAGGCGGACAAGGTGATCGTCGCCAAGACTGCTGGTCTGTCGGCCACCGGCATCTACACCGCCGCGGCGGCGCTGGCTGCGATCATGGCGACCTTCAACCAGTCGCTGACCAACGCGCTCTATCCAGGCCTGTTCAGGGCGCTCGGCGAGGACGTGCGCGTGCGCAAGGTTCTTGCCACCTACGTGGCCAAGTTTGCCTCGCTATCCAGCGCGTTTGCGGTCATCGGCATCGGTCTCTACTTCCTCTTCGCAGACCGGCTGCTCCCGGCCCGCTATCTGGGCGGCAAGTCGATCTTCGTCGCACTCATGCTAGCGGGCGTCGCCACCAGCATCTACCGCCCGTTCGGCCTCGCGGCCGACTTCTACCGGCTGGCCCGCATCCGCGCCGTCGCGGTCCTCGTCGGCGGTGGCGGCGCCATCGCGCTCGGCTGGTTTGGGATCAGCCGCGATGGAAACCTGCTGTGGGCGCCCGCGGGCATGGCCTGCGGATATGCCCTCGCCTCCCTGGTCACGCTCGTCGGCCTGAAGCTGGCGCGGCAGCGGACAATCCGGGCTGCTTCACCGCAGCAACTAGAAGTTCGCGCCGAGAACCAATCATGATGACACTCGTCCGCCGAGCGCTCCTGCGCATCCTCTACGCGCTCCGGGTAGATGGCCTACAGTTGCGGTGGGCGTCGATACTCACCGAAGTCCGCGTGATGCGCCTGCGCGCCCGCGGAATTCCGCTGACGTTCGTGGCGCAGGGAGGCCATGATTTCGAGATAATGGGCGACCTCCAGAATTTCCGTATCGCTGCGACCTCGCATATCAAGTCTGGAACCTGGATCGAGGCCAGCGGCGGCGTCCGGATCGGCGAGTATTTCCACGCGGGACGCGGGCTGACGATCTTCTCCACCAACCACCGCTACGAAGGCGCGTCGCGGATTCCCTACGACGAGGTCAGCCGGGCGGAGCCCGTGACGATCGGGGACTTCGTCTGGTGCGGCGCGAACGTCACGATCCTGCCCGGCGTCACGATCGGCGAGGGCGCCGTGCTGGGTGCCGGCGCGGTCATCGTCAGAGACGTCCCTCCGATGGCGGTCGTGGGCGGCAACCCCGCCCGCATCCTCAAGTACCGCGATGCGGCGCACTTCGAAAAGCTGAAATCAGATGGCCTTTTCTACTGAGACCGGCAACCAGGGATCGTCGACGTGACACGCATGCACGTGATCACGGTGTGCCGCAATTCGCTGGCCGGACTGAAGCTGACCCAGGCATCCGTCCAGGCCCAGCGCTATGCCGACTTGAGCTACGCGATTCGTGACGGTGCTTCCACGGACGGCACGGCCGAGTTCCTGCAGCAGGGGCAGCCCTGCGTTTCGCAATGGATATCGGAGCCGGATCGCGGCATCTACGACGCGATGAACAAGGCCCTGTCGACATGCCCGGACGATGCCTGGGTGCTGTTCCTGAACGCGGGCGATCGATTCGCTTCCGATGATGTGCTCCAGCGCCTGTCGCCGCTTCTCGCTGGCGATGCGGACTTCATCTTCGGAGACGTGGCGATCCGCGGCGCGGACGGTGTCCGGATCTACGCCGCCCGGCGCGGCACACGCCTGGAAATGCCCGGTTGCCATCAGTCCATGCTGGTGCGCGCGAGCCTGCTGAAGTCCCAGCGGTTCGACACAAACTATCGGGTCGGCGCCGATTTCGAGTTCTATCTCCGGGCAACGAAGTCGCGCCGACAGGTTGCCTTCTTCGACGGGACGATCGCCGAGATCGCCCCCGAGGGATTCTCCGCCGCCAACGAAGACCTGCTGCAGCGGGATTACGCGAGCGCGCTCAGGCACCATCGCGGCCTCGCTCCGGCCGCGGCATGGCTGGCCCGCCGCAAGCTGCGCGCCATCGCGCTGCAGATGCGCACCCGACTTCGCGCAGGGGCCGCGCGATGACGGCGATCTCGATCGTCATGCCGCTCTACAACAAGGCGGCCTTCGTGCGCGAGAGCGTGACGGCACTCGCCGCCCAGCTCGGCCCGCATGACGAGATCGTCGTCGTGGACGACGTCTCGACGGACAACGGCCCCGCGCTCCTGCAGTCGCTGGATCTCGCGAACGTGCGGTTGCACCGAATGCCAGTGAACCGCGGCCCTGCCTCGGCGCGCAATGCCGGCGCTGCACAGGCACATGGCACGCACCTGCTGTTCTTCGACGCCGACGACCTGCCCTCGCCGCACCTGCTCGACGAGCTTCGCCACGCGATCGAGAGCGTGCCTGCCGACGGCGTCTGGACATTCGACCTCGCGTACCAGGCCAAGGGCGAAGACGTCGACTCGACGGTGCACGCATCCTTCGCGCCAACCGTGGTGTTGGAGCGCGACGCGTTCGTCGCCTCGGTCCTGGTCGGCAAGCCGCTGTGCACGGCGTCCTCGACCTGTGTCCGTGCCGACGTCTTCGCCGCCGCCGGTGGCTTCCTCGAAGGACTGCGGTACTGCGAGGATCCGGAGCTCTGGTCGCGTCTGTCGCGCCAGCATCGCATCGTCGAGATCAAGCGCACCCTGGCAATCTACCGCGATGTCCCAAGCAGCCTGTCGTACGGCCTGCGCGCCCAGCCGGGGTCCGTCGATCCGTACGTGCGAACACTGCTATCCCTCTCGCGCGTGCGCGACGACGCCTATCGCCGGCTCGCTGCGTCGATGATCACCCGCAACGCCGTCTTCAGCGTCGCTCTCGGCGGCAGCCGACGCGCGCTGCAGGATTACCTGACGCGCGTGGACGACCTGCTGCCGCCCGCACGGTCACGGCTCTTGCGTGCCACGGCCCTCGCGCCAAGATGGCTGGTGCGCGCGCCGCTGGCGTTGCGCTCGGCGCTGGCGCGTAGACGGGCGCGCGGGCGGCTCGCCGCGTCCCCGTCCCAAGCAGCATGAGGCGCCCATGAGCGCGACCCAAGTCCAGGCCGCCCGCAAGACGCCACGGCCACCATCCCGGCCGATGTCGATCCTGGTGTTCGTCGTGCTGGGTTGCCTGCAGACGATCGTAGCCTACCTGGTCTTCCAGCGCTCCGACGACCACGGGTACTTTCTCGACATCGCCAACCACGGTCTGAAGGCAGTGTCGGAACTCGGCAACGACACCTACGACCTGAAGGCCCAGGCAGCCGGCCTGGTGTTCTACATCGTGACGGCGCCTTCGCGCTGGCTGGGAGGCGGGGAGCTGACCCACATGCTCTGGCTGAGGCTGCTCACGCTGGGCGGCTTCGTGTGCGCCCATCGATGGGTGTGCAGGGTCGTCGCGCCGGGCCAGGGACGGCAGCTCGCGCGGCAATCGCAAACGGCCTTCCTCGTCCTGTGCCTGCTCTATCCCGCCCAACTGGCATGGACCGCGAGCCTGCTGCGTGACGGCGTCAGCTGTGCCGGACTGTTCGCTGCGCTGCTGGCGTTCTCCCGGCGCAACTGGCTGACCGCCGCGATCTGCACCGCGCTGACCATCGCCCTGAGGCCGGAGTTCCTGCTCGTGCTGGCGATCCTGGCGGTGGCGATCCCTCTGTCGCGCACCATCGGCGCCGTCCGCAATCGACTATTGCTGCTTGGCCTGGTCGTCGTCGGCGTGTCCGTGGCGACGTTCGTTCCCCGGGCCGCTTCCTCGGACTTCGCGATCTTCGCCTTCGGTGACGAGGGCGTGGCCTTCCCCTCGATCAGCAGCGTCGTCGACATCCACGGCTACCTGCTGGTGCTGCTGCAGTCGATGCTGGACCCGATCTCGATCGGATCGCTCAGCGGCGGGATCTTCCCGCTCGCAGAGGTTGCATTCTTCACTTGGCTCACGGTCGCTGCGCTGCGACGCCTGAACGGCGCCACGCCGGCGATCGCCGCGCTCCTGATGGCAGATCTCACGGCCATTTGGATATTTGGCTACTTTGAAGTCTTCGTCAGCGGCTTTTCGCGGCATCGCCTGGGCCTTGTCATCATCCTGATCGCCTTGATCGCGGTGCTCAGGAGCCAGCAGGCCGCCAGGCGCCGGCAGTTAAAATCGCCGCCGCCCCGCGCAGACGCGCCACGCGCCATTCCGTTTCCATCGCCTCCTGGTCGAACATGAACCTCATTGCAGACGGCATCGAATTCGAGCCCGATTTTCTTTCAGCGGACGAGTTGAGCGCCCTGCGTGCGGAAACAGACTTCCTGTTCAGCAAGAGCACCAACAGCGGCCCGGGCTTCGCCGTGCACCTGAGTCAGTACGTGCAGGAATTGACTTGGCCTGCCAGCAAGATCAAGTCGATCAACTTGATGGCCAAGGCCGTCCGGATCCTCAAGCGCCTGGATGACATGCCCGGCATGCGTGAGCGCGGCTTCCGGCTGGTCCACGTGGCGGTCTACCGGGAGCACGGCAATCCGAAGCCGCTGCTGTGGCACTCGGACGGCCGGCACGGCAACCTGATCCGTGCCCAGGTCTGCATCCGCGGCGGCAGTCACGATTCGGGCGCGTTCCAGTACATCCGCACGTCGCAGAACCTGCCCAAGGTCGACTACATCCCCGGGCCCGGCTATGTCGAGAACAACGCCGCGCTGATCCAGACCTGCGCCGAGGCCAACGGTACGCTGTACCTGATCAACACGCTGGGCTACCACAACAAGACCGTGTGCATGAAAGAGCGCGTGTCGGTCATGTTCGATTTCCTGCCGGAGGCCTACCTGAAGGAAGAACACGGCGACATCTGCTCCGACCTCGTCGTCTCCGTCAACGACCTCACGCCGGACGTCATCGCCAACCTGCCCAGGCTGCAAGTCACGCTGAACAACTCGAAGCCCTCGCCCAACACGGCCGACGCCTACCGCTTCATGCTTCCCTACGGTGGCCTGCGGCGGCGGCTGAACATCGGCGCGCGCGTCAAGGGCGCGCTTCGTTCGATGCGCGGCGCCCGGGCCTGACGTGCAGGCCATCCTGCCATCCGCCGCCTCTTCCCCGTCGGCCCCACAGCAACCCTTGCGCTACAGCGTTTCCATCGTCAGTCATCGCGGCGGCGCGTTGCTGCCTGCCCTTCTCGCCGACCTGCGGCGTTGCCTTCCCGCCGACACCGAGATCCTGCTGACGCTGAACGTGCCCGAGGACGAGGCCTTCCTCGAGGCATTCTCCGACCTGCCGCTGACGGTGTTGCGCAATCCCCGCCAGCGCGGCTTCGGCGACAACCACAACCAGGCCTTTGCAGCATCGTCCGGCACTCATTTCGTCGTCGTGAATCCCGACATCCGGTTGCCCGACTCGCCCTTCGAACGCCTGGTGCAGGGCATGGGACCGGAGGTCGGCGCTCGCGCGCCCGTCGTCCTGTCGCCGGCCGGAACGCTGGAAGACAGCGTGCGACGCTTCCCGACCTTCGCACAGCTCTTCCGACGCGCGGTGCTGCGTCAGCGCAGCGCGGACTACGTGCCGGGCGGCGATGCGCCCATGGCGATCGACTGGTCCGCGGGCATGTTCGTGGTCTTTGCGCGCGAGGCTTACCAGCGAATCGGTGGTTTCGACACACGCTACTTCATGTACATGGAAGACGCCGACATCTGCCGCAGGTTGTGGCAAGCGGGTCTGCAGGTGCAATGGATGCCGTCGGCTCGCGTGGTGCACGACGCGCAGCGCGCCAGCCGCCGCAGTGGCCAACACCTGCGCTGGCACCTGCGCAGCGCGCTGCGATTCCTGACAGGTCTCTGATCGCGGCGGAGCACACTCGCCGCCAGCCAGCGCGGCTACGGACCCCGAGAATCCTGCGGCTGGTATTCCGGCACAGCGCGCTCGAGGACGCTGCGGATGTCGCTGTCGCTGAGCGACGTCGTTGACGGCATCACCAGGGCCAGCAGTTCCTCGATCGGGTGCTCGCGCGACTCCAGCTTGGCGATCCGCAGTTGCGGCACGGCCGTCGCAAGAGTGGCGTCCGCATCCGCCAGCAATTCCTCGTACAGCTTCTCGCCCGGCCGCAGCCCCGTGAACTCGATGCGGATGTCGTCGACGCTGTGCCCCGACAGCTTGATCATGTCGCGCGCCAGATCGACGATCTTCACCGGCTCGCCCATGTCCAGCACGAGCACCTGCCCCGACTCGCCGATGGCCGCGGCCTGGATCACGAGGCGCGCCGCCTCCGGGATCGTCATGAAGTAGCGAATGATGTCCGGATGCGTGACCGTGATCGGGCCGCCGCGCGCGATCTGCTCCTTGAACTTCGGGATCACGCTGCCCGAGGAGCCGAGCACGTTGCCGAAGCGCACGGCCATGAAGCGCGTGCCGGGATGATCGGCCGCCAGCGACGACACGACCATCTCGGCCGCTCGCTTGGTGGCGCCCATGACGTTGGTCGGGTTGACCGCCTTGTCGGTGCTGATCAACACGAAGCGCTCCGCCCCGGCCAGCGCGGACGCCAATGCCGCGTTGTGCGTGCCCAGCGTGTTGTTGCGCAGCGCCGCCCACGAGTTGTGCTCCTCCATCAAGGGCACATGCTTGTAGGCGGCCGCATGGAAGACGACCTGCGGCTTCCAGTTGCCGAAGATGCGCTGGAGCTGGTCGAGATCCTTCACGTCACCGATCAGGCGAACCAGCTCGAGTTCCGGAAAGCGATGCGTCAGCTCCTGCTCGATCGTGTAGAGGTTGAACTCCGACAGCTCCACCAGTACCAGCCGGCCCGGCTTGTAGCGCGCCACCTGCCGGCACAGTTCGGAGCCGATGCTTCCGCCGGCACCGGTGATCAGCACCGTCTTCCCGTGCAGCACCTTGTCGATGCCCTGCTCGTCGAGTTGCACGGGCTCGCGGCCCAGCAGGTCCTCCGGCTCGATGTCGCGCACGCCGCGCGCGGTGTCGGACTCGCCGGGACGCAGCTCCGCCGCCGACGGCACCGTCAACACCGGCAGCCCCGACGCGCTCGCCAGCTCGAACGCCCGCCGCCGCTGGCGCGCCGACGCACCCGGCAACGCGATGATCAGGTGCGTGGCCGCGCCCAGCACCGCACGATCGCTCACCGCCTCCAGCGGCCCCAGCACCGGCACGCCGGCGATGCGGGCGCCCTGCTTGACCGGGTCGTCGTCGAGCATGCCCATCACGATCCAGCCCTGCTGGTGGATGCCGGCCATCAGGCGCTTGGCGGCTTGGCCGGCGCCCAGGATCAGCGCGCGCCGCACCTCCTGGTCGCCGCCGGTGATCTGGGCGCGCGAATGTTCGTAGAGCATGCGGTAGGCGATGCGCACCATGCACACCGTCATCAGCGAGACCAGCGGGTGCAGCGCCAGCACCGAGCGCGGCACGCCGTACAGCTGCGAACCCATCACGACGGCGGCGCAGGCGACGCCCGCGCCCAGGCAGGCCCAGGTGAGGCGCTTGACCTCGCCGAAGCCGGAGAAACGCCACATGCTCTGCGGCACCTTGAGCAGTGCGAACAGCGACAGGTAGGTGGCGATGACGCCCAGCATCACCCAGAAGTCGTACCAGGGGCGGGCCTCGAACCAGCGCTCGAGGCCGAGCCGGAACAGGTAGGTCACGTTCCAGGCGAACGCGATGAGCAGGCCGTCCACCAGCAACGACAGCGGCTCGCGGTGCGGGCGCAGGCGCGCGAGGAAGTGATCCAGGCGATGCCAGACGGTGGGCGGCGAGGGTTTCGAGGGTGGATTCACGGCGCGGGCGACGAGGTCATCGGAAGAGGAGGACACCGACGCTGCGGCCGATCACGGCCAGGTCGGTCCACAGCGAGGCGTGGTCGGCGTAGTCGGCGGCCAGCGCCAGCTTGCGCGGCAGGATCACGTCCACGTATTCGCGTTCGGGGTCGGCGGCCCGGGCCAGCAGCGTGGCCTCGTCGCGGAACTTCAGCGAGGCCGGGTCGGTGATGCCGGGACGCACCGCCAACACGCGCTCGCGCAGCGCGGGCGGCCATTGCTCGACGTAGCGCGGCACGTCGGGGCGCGGGCCCACCAGGCTCATGTCGCCGGCCAGCACATCGAGGAACTGCGGCAGCTCGTCGAGCCGGTTCGCGCGCAGCACGCGCCCCACACGCGTGACGCGCGCATCGGCGCCCACCGTCAGCTGCGGGCCGCTGCGCTCGGCGTCCACCGCCATCGTGCGGAACTTGTGGATGCGGAACACCTTGCCGTGGCGGCCCACGCGCTCTTGCCGGAAGAACACGGGCCCCGGCGAATCGAGGCGGATCCAGGCGGCCACCAGCAGCATCGGCAGGCCGAACACCAGCAGGCCGACGATGGCCGAGAGGATGTCGAAGGCGCGCTTGAGCATGCCCGCGCCGCCTATCGGCCCGCGCCGCGCCGGCGCGCCTTCATCCAGCCCGGCGACCTGAATCGCACGATGCGCCAGTACAGGCTCAGGTAGGCCAGCCCGAACACCAGCAGCACCACCGACAGCACGGACGAGTCGTTCCACCAGATCGCCGCGGGCACGATGCCCATGGCCGCCAGCAGCCACAGGTAGGGCGACGTGCCGGAGTTGGCGCGCCGCGCGTTGCCCGTCGCGTCGCGGCGCAGGCGCCGGTAGATGAGCGTGTGCAGGTGGATGCCGTCGGGCTGGGTCATGGAGCGGCCCTGCAGCACGCGGCGGCGGTACATGGAGAACAGGGTCTCGAAGAACGGGTACACCACGATCAGCAGCGGAGCGAGCATCGACACCTCCGCGTGGCGCGCCGAGACGAGGATGCCCAGCTCGGCCACGATGAAGCCCAGCACGTAGGCGCCACCGTCGCCCAGGAACACCTTGCCGCGCGGGTAGTTCCACACGAAGAAGCCGAGCGTCGCGCCCAGCGTGGCCAGCGCGAGCGTGAGTACCAGCAGGTCGTGCACCTGGAAGGCGATCCACGCCAGCGCGCCGGCCATCAGGGCGACGCACATCGACGCGAGCCCGTTCAGGCCGTCGATGATGTTGACCGAGTTGGACACGCCGGTGACGCCGAGGATGGCGCCGGCCACGCCCGTCCAGGCCAGGCCGTTGGCCAGCAGCAGGTGGTCGAGCGGCAGGAAGCCGGTGCGCAGGATGACGCCGTCGAGCAGCAGCGCGCCGAGCACGGCCGACAGCGCCAGCGCGACCATGCGGCGACGCGGCGAGATCGCCTTGGTGAAGTCCTCCCACAGCCCCGACAGGAAGGCCGGCAGCGCGGACACGACGAACAGCAGGATCAGGTGGGCATGTGCCGGCGCCTCGTGCGCGGCCACGGCGGCGCCGCCCAGCAGGCCGGCGAAGATCCCTACGCCGCCGACGCGCGGCACGGCCTCGAGGTGCATCTTCTGCGGTCCGGACAGGTCGTGGTCGGCGGAGAGGTGCGCATGCCGATGCGCCGAGGCGATGACGGCCAGCGTGGCCAGCAGGCTGCAGGCGAAGGAGACGAGGAGGATCAGGAACATGGACAAGTGTCGGGTTGCGCCCCGGAGGCACGCATGGGGGCGAACCGCAGCGTCAAGCCGCCAGCGCGGCGCGCACCGCGGCGCACACGCGCGCCACGTCGGCATCGGCCATGCGCGTGTACAGCGGCAGGCTCACCATGCGCTCGAACGCGCGCTGGCTGTGCGGGAACTGCTGCGGCGTGAGCTTGTAGCGGTCGCGCCAGTACGGCTGCAGGTGCAGCGGGATGTAGTGCACGCTGACGCCGATGCCCAGCGCGAACAGGCGCTCGATGAACTGGTCGCGCGACACCTTGGCGGCGTCGGTGAGGCGCACCACGTACAGGTGCCACGAGTGCTGGCCGCCGGCCGGCGCGCGCGGCGGCAGGATCAGCGGCAGGCCGGCCAGGCCGGCGTCGAGCGCGTCGGCCAGCTCCACGCGGCGCTTCTGGAACCCGCCGATGCGCTTGAGCTGCTGCAGGCCCAGCGCGGCGGCGATGTCGGTGAGGTTGTACTTGAAGCCGGGCGCCACGATCTCGTAGTACCAGCTGGGCACGGTGGCCGTGAAGCGGTCGAACGCGTCGCGGCTCATGCCGTGGAGGCGCATCACCTTCATGCGCCTGGCCAGGTCGGAATTGCGGGTGACGATCATGCCGCCCTCGCCCGTGGTCATCGTCTTGTTGGCGTAGAAGCTGAAGACGGTGATGTCGGAGTCGAGCGTGCCCACCAGCTTGCCGGCGCTGAGCGTGGGCAGCGCGTGCGCCGCGTCCTCCACCACCTTCAGGCCGTGCTTCTTCGCGATGGCCAGGATGGCGGGCATGTCGGCCGCGAGGCCGGCGTAGTGCACCGGCACGATGGCCTTGGTGCGCGGCGTGATCGCGTCCTCGATGGCCCAGGGCGCGATGCACAGCGTGTCGGGGTCGACGTCCACCAGCACCACGTCGGCGCCCAGGTAGCGCACCACCTCGGCGGTGGCCGTGAACGTGTGCGTGGTGGTGATCACCTCGTCGCCCGGGCCGATGCCCAGCGCCTCCAGCGCCAGGTGCAGGCCGGCGGTGGCGGAATTCACCGCGAGGGATTCCAGCGACGCGTCGCCCAGGAACTCGGTGAACGCGGCCTCGAAGCGCTTGGCCTTGGGGCCGGTGGTGACCCAGCCGGACTTCAGCGTGTCGACAACTTCAGCGATCTCCTCATCGCCGATCTCGGGGAGGGCGAAGGGGAGGAATGGTGTTGCGGGAACGGTCATGGGGGAGGATTGTCGGTGATTTGGCAGGCTCGCAATGGAATGGCCGAGCGACAGTCGGCCTCGAACCCTTGCCTGCAGACGGCGTTCTCCAACCCCGATCTTGCGAGGAGCATGCCATGTGCGCCTTTGGAAATCCCGCAGCCTTCTCGCGAAGGAACGTGTCGAAGCACAGCAGAATGCATTACAGTTATACTTAAAGTAAGGAGTCGCTCATGACCGAATCGACCATCACTGCGAAGGGGCAGACGACCGTGCCCGCCGACATCCGGGCGCTCGTGCATGCCAGGCCCGGCACCCGCCTGGTCTGGTCGGCGATGCCCGACGGGACCCTCATCGTCCGGGCCAAGACCGGGTCCATTCTCGACATGGCCGGCATGCTCAAGGCGCCCAAGGGCAAGCATGTCACCGTCGATGACATGAATCCCTGGCGCTGATGCCTGCGCTCGACACCAACGTCCTGGTTCGCTATGTCGTCCAGGACGACGCGGCGCAGCTTGCCGCAGCGAAGCGGCTCATCACCCGCTGTGTGGCTGACGGCTTGCGGCTGTTCGTTCCCGTCACCGTCGTGCTGGAACTCGAATGGGTGCTGCGGTCGAACTTCGAGTTCGGCAAGGACGATGTGCTGCGAACCTTGTCCAGGCTCCTCTCGGCGGCGGAGCTGACCTTCGAGTCGGAGCGCGCGCTCGAGGTCGCCCTGCAGCTGTTCCGCGAGGGCCCGGCGGACTTCGCGGACTGCATCCACGTTGCGCTGGCGACCCAGGCCGACGAACAGCCGTTGTGGACGTTCGACAAAGGGGCCGCCAAGGTGAGCGGAGCCCGATTGCTGACGAAGGCATGAACCGGGCAAGCCGTCCGCCGCGCTGAAGTGAGCTGCGTGGATCCGCGACTTCGCGCAGGATGACGAGGTTGTGCGAGATGACGGGGTTGCTGCGGGATGACTGGACTGATTCAGGAAGGTCGGCGTGGGTGGCCATGCCTAACACGACGACACCGAAATCGCCGCAGACATGAGAACGCATGGCTGCGAGGTCAGGCACGCCGAACACGATGCCCAAGCAGGGCCGCAAGAGTCAGGCGCCGCCGCCGGATCGAGACGCGTCGGCCTGTGCCCGTTCGACCAACGTGCGCAACCCAGGAAGGTCTCGCTGCACGGTCTGCCAGACGATTTCGAAGTCCACCTTGAAATAGCCATGCGCTACCGCATTGCGCATCTGGTAGGCGAACGACAGTGGCAGTTCAGGGTGAGCCGCCGCGAAGTCCGGATGATGCTTCTCGATGTTGTTGCTGGCCTCGCCGATGACCTCGAAGTTGCGGATCACGGCGTCCTGCACAAGCCCGTTGTTCAGGAATGCTGGTCCATCCATGCCCGCGGTGTACCGTCCGATGCGTTCGATCGCCTCCAGGATGTGCGCCAGATAGCTGACGACACGCTGTTGATCTCGCGTCATACCGGACGAGCCTCCGCCAGCACCTGGCCGCGAAAGCTGTCGGGCAATGCGTTGGGCGTCAGGACGTCCACCGGGACACCCAGAAGCCGTCCAAGCTCATGGCGGATGGCGCCGATGTCGAACAGCGTCGTCTCGGGTGTCGGATCGACGAGGAGATCGAGGTCGCTGCCATCCTTGTCCTGTCCATGCAGCACGGACCCGAACACCCGCGCGTTGCGCGCCCTGTGCGACTCCACCACCTGCCGGATCTGGGCTCGATTCGAGGACAGCGCTTCAGAGGGCTTCACGGCTTTGCCTGGCAGGGAAACAAACTTCATCTTGACACAACAAAGGCGAAGTCGGGGCGCCGACGAGCATTACGACTCGCGGCTCTTCTGCAACGCATCCAGAAACCGCTTCGACAGCACCGGATATGTGTGTTTCGCCATCACGAACGCCCGCCCGCGCTCGCCCATCACCGCGCGCGCCGCCGGCGCCAGGTTCATCATCTTCAGCAGCCCGTTGACCACCGCGCTCGTGTCCTGCGGCGCCACCGTGACGCCGCAGCCGGCCTCGGCCACCGGGTCGTTGCCGGCCTCCACCGAGTGCAGCACGGCGCGGCCGGCCATCATGTAGTCCATCAGCTTGTTGGGCGCGATGCCGAAGCGGTAGATGGGCACGTGCTGCCAGCCGATGTAGGCGATGTCCACCTGCGCGAGCATCGCGGGCACCTGCAGCTTCGGGATGGGCGGCAGCATCGTCACGTTGACGAGGCCCTCGGCGCGCACGCGCTCCTGCAGGTGGGCGCGCAGGTGGCCGTCGCCCACCAGCACGAAGCGCAGGCGGCGGCCCACCGGGTCGATGCGCAGGCGGGCGGCGGCGTCCAGCAGCGTGTCGAGCGCGTTGGGCTCGCCCATGGAGCCGGCGTAGCCCACCACGGTCTCGCCCACCGCGCGCGCGGTGGCCAGCGTGCCGGCCAGGTCGCCGGAGATCGGGTACGGCTTGTCGCTCCAGTCGTCGGGCGAGATGCCGTTGGGCACGATGGTGAGCTTGTCGAGATCGAGTCCGCGCGAGGCCATGTAGCTGTGCACGCAGGGCAGCATCGAGATGACGACGTCGGCGTCGCGATAGGCATCGGACTCGGCCTTGAAGCACAGGCGCGCGAACGGGTGCTTCGGCGACATGCCCGACAGCTCGATCGGCGACAGCGGCCACAGGTCGTGCACCTCGAACACCAGCTTGGCCTTGGCGCGGCGCGCGATGCGGCGCGCCACCCAGATGTCCATCGGATAGGTGCTGGAGGCGATCACCACGTCGGGCTTCGCGTCGCGGATCAGGCGATCGGTGTCGCGCCAGACCTGGCTCAGGAATTCCCAGATGTTGCGCACGCGGCCCACGCCGTTGCCTGCGTAGCGGCGCGTGGGGTACCAGCGGTAGGCGATGCCGTCCACGGTCTCGTTTTTCGGAGTGACGCCGACCTCGGGCTGGCGGGCGCGCACGTGCGAGTACGACGCGGCCAGCATCTGCACGCGATGGCCGGCGCGCACCCATTCGCGCGCCAGGTAGTACGGGCGGAACTCCATGCCCAGCGCGGGCGTTCCGGCGTAGTGGTTGATGTAGAGGATGTTCATGTTCGGGAAGGGGTGGATTGTTCCAGCCGCGCGACGAAGGCGTCCACGCAAGGCTCGAACAGCGCGTGCGTGCCGACCCAGCCGCGGTTGGCGGCGGCGATGGCGTCGGCGCGGGGCTGCAGGCGCTCGAGCGCGTCCGCCGGCAGCGCGTCCTGGCCATCGGGCAGGATCAGGCCGTTGTCGCCGTCGCGCACCAGCTCGCGATTGGCGGGCAGGTCGGACAGCAGCGGGATGCAGCCGTGGCCCATCGCCTCCAGCACGGACACCGACACCGAGTCGCTGCTGGGCAAGCTGATGTACCAACGGGCACGGGCGTAGTAGGCGGCCTGCGTGGCGGCGTCGAGGCGGCCGACGAATTCGACCCGGTCGGCGAGGCCCGAGAGCTCGCTCTCGAGCTTCAGCGCCTCGTATAGGGATCCGCTGTTGGCGACGACCAGGCGCGCCTCGGGACACTCGTCCGCGATGCTTGCGAATAGCGAGAGCACGCGCCAGGGCTCATAGATCTCTTCGAGCCCGCGGTTGGCGAAGAACAGGTGCGGCGACTTCGCTACGGGCGCCGGCGGCAACGCGTCGAGGCCGAACGGGAAGGTCATCACCTCACGCGCGCCCAGTTCGCGCATACGCCGCGCCATGTGCGCGGAGTCGCTGGTGCACAGCGTCGCGTCGCGCAGCACGCGCGACGTCACCCAGCGCAGCGCGCGGCTCCGGGCGGGCGCGACGAGGATGTCCGAGCCCCAGGCCGACGCGGCCAGTCGGGCGCGCACGCCGGCCTTGCGCGCCAGCCACGCCAGCGTGCCGTGCGAGGTGAGGTAGTGCGCGTTGATCCAGTCGGCATCCACCGCGCGCAGCCAGCGCACCAGCCGCGGCAGCGCCTTGAGCAGCGCCGCGTTGCCGCCGGAGAACTTCGTCGCGTGGCCCAGCTGCAGCGTGCGCCCGGGCGCCACCAGCTCGGCCAGCGCCGGCGCGAACCCGCGGCTGGAGGCCACGTGCAGCTCGACGCGCGGCGCCAGCGCCCGTGCCCACTTCAGCAGGTGCGGGCTCTCGCCATCGCCGAAGAGGACGACGCGCAGGGTCACCGCGGCCCTTCCAGGTCGATCGGCGCCGGCGCCTTGGCCCACGCGTCGTACAGCACCTGCAGCTCCGGGAAGCGCACCAGGGCGCGCTCGTCGGCGCGCCGGCTGTCGCCCACCACGCGCGCGGGGCGGCCCTCCAGGATCGCGAAGTCGGGGTACGTGCCGCGCACGAAGCTGCCGGCGCACACGAGCGTGCCGCGGCCGATGCGCGTGTTGGCCTCGATGAGGCTGTGCGGGCCGATGAAGCTGTAGGCGCCGATGTGGATGGGGCCGGCGATCCAGCCCGGACGCTCGCTGCCCACCGGCGTGGGCCAGGTCGTGTAGGCCGGCCCGAGCAGGCGCTGCGAGCGGTGCGAGCTGTGCGTGACGATCGCGCTGTGGCTGGTGATCTGCACGCCCTCCTCGATCGTGATGCCGCCGCTGGCCTCGATGAAGTTGAACGCGCCGATGAACACGTTGTCGCCGAGCACGAGCCTGTCCTCGTGCTCGATCACGCTCGCGCTGGAGATGCGGGTGTGCTCGAGGATGCGGCCGCGCTGCTCCTCGCCGAACACCGGCTGCCAGATCCAGCGCCGCAGCCAACGGCGGCGCAGGCGGTTGAAGGTGGTGCGCAAGGTCATGCGGATTCCCCATCGGTGAGCGGCCACGTGGCCAGGCGCAGGAAGTAGTAGCCGAAGTAGACGGTCATCGCGATCGACACGCCCCAGCCCGCGCCGGGCAGCCCGCCCAGCCTCAGGCCGGCGGCCAGCGCGGCCACGAAGGCCACCTGGCCCACCAGCGCGAGCCGCAGCGCCCAGGCCTGCGCGCCCCACGCGAGCGTGACCACGGCCAGCGGCGCGGCCACGAAGTGCACGCCGATGTACAGGCCCAGCGTGCGCGCGAGCTCGCCCGCGCCGCGCCAGCCGGCACCGAACAGCGCCTCGAACGCCCACGGCGCGAAGGCCCACAGCAGCAGCACCAGCGGCGCCGCGATGGCCGCCAGGCCGGCCATCACGCGGCGCACGGCCGCGCGGCCCTCGCGCGTGACGCGCAGCGGCGCGTGCGCGTCCGCGTCGTGGTCGGCCGACGCGCCGTGCGCGGCCAGCTGCGGATACAGCGCCTGCGACACCGCGCCGCCCACCAGCGTGGCGGGCGCCTTGAGATAGCGCAGCGACAGGCCCCAGAAGCCGGCCGCCACCGGGCCCTGCCAGGCGGCGATCAAGCCGATGGCCGCGGTGTCCTGCAGCGCGCCCATGAACGCGTGCGGCGTGTTGAGCAGAGGGAAGTCGCGGAAGCGGCGCGCCAGTTCACGCCAGCGCGCGGGCGCCGGGCGCGCCGCGTCGTCCAGCGGCAGCCGCAGCACGGCGGCCGCGGCGGCCGCGGCCGCGAGGGGCGCGACGATCAGGCCCTGCACGCCGGCGCCCAGCAGCGCCGCGCCGGCCTGCGCCAGCGACGCGCCGCCGTACTGCACGACGCGCGCGACGGCCAGCGCGCGGTAGGCCTGCGCGCGCGTGGCCCACAGCGTGGCCAGCGAGAGCCACCCCAGCACGGCCACGGCCACCGGCAGCCAGCCGGTCCAGCCGTCGCGCGAGCACGCGAACCAGAGGGCCGCGCCGATCGCGCTGGCGCCCGTCACGCCCGCGAGCACGCGCAGGCACAGCCCGCGCAACGCCGCGGCGTCGGCGGCGTCGCCCACCAGCGGCAGCGCGAATTCGTAGCGCGCGCAGGCCACCACGGCCAGGTTGGCCGAGACGGCCGCGAACAGGTGGTACACGCCGAACTGCTGCGGCGTGTAGAGCCGCGTGAGCCACGGACCCAGCAGCAGCGGCAGCGCCTGCGCGACGGCGCCGCCGGCGACGAGCGTCAGCACGGCGCGCAGCAGGCCGCGGCTGGACGTCGCCGTCACGGGCAGGTCACCGGGAACCTAGCGCAGCCCGACGGCCGTGGTGAGCGCGGCCACCACGCGGTCGAGGTCGGCGTCCGACAGGTCGGCGCTCATGGGCAGGCTCATCACCTCGTCGGCCGCGGCGATGGCCAGCGGGCAGCTGTCGGGGTCGCCGAACTTCACGTAGGCCGGCTGGCGGTGCAGCGGCCTCGGGTAGTGCACGGCCGTGGGCACGCCGGCCTCGGCCAGAACGGCCTGCACGTGCGCGCGGTTGGACACGCGCACCGTGTACTGCCCCCACACGCTGTCGCGATCCGGGCGCACCGTCAGCGTGGTGAGATTCAGCGCGGCGAGGCGCGCGTGGTACGCCGCGCCGATCTCGTGGCGGCGCCGCAGCTCCCAGTCGAGCCGGCCCAGCTTGGCCAGCACGATGGCGCATTGCAGCGTGTCCATGCGGCCGCCCACGCCCACGCGGGTGTGCGTGTAGCGCGCGCTCTGGCCGTGCACGCGGATCTCGCGCGCGGCCTGGGCCAGCGCGTCGTCGTTCGTGAAGAGGGCGCCGCCGTCGCCGTAGCAGCCCAGCGGCTTGCTGGGGAAGAAGCTGGTGCAGCCGAAGGTGGACAGGTTGTTGCTGCGCCGGCCCCGGTACGTGGCGCCATAGCTCTGCGCCGCGTCCTCGATCACCGGCAGGCCGTGGCGCGCGGCGATGGCGTTGATCTCGTCCATGTCGGCGCACTGGCCGTACAGGCTCACCGGCATGATGGCCTTGGTGCGCGGCGTGATGGCGGCCGCTATCTTCGAGGCGTCGATGTTGCAGGTGTCGGGCTCGATGTCCACCCACACCGGCACGCCGCCCAGCAGCACGATGGTCTCGGCGGTGGCGGCGAAGGTGAACGGCGTGGTGATGACCTCGTCGCCGGGCTTCAGGTCCAGCGCCATCATCGCGATCAACAGCGCCTCGGTGCCGCTGGACACGGTCACGCAGTGCTTCGCGCCGGTGTGCGCGGCGAGCGCCGCCTCGAGCTCCTTGACCTCGGGGCCCATGATGTACTGGCCGTGGTCCAGCACCTTCTGCATGCGCACCGCGATCTCGTCGCGCAGCGCGGCGTACTGGGCCTTCAGGTCGATGAATTCGATCTTGTTCATGGTCACTCGGAAATCAGCGACAGCACGCGGCCGTCGAGTCGGTAGCGGTCGCCGCTGTTCGGGCAGGCAACCTCGGCGGGGTTGCCGGAGGTTGCCTCCAGCGGGAGTTCGAGGCGTTCGCCGAAGCGGCTCATCCAGCCGATCTGGCGCGCGGGCACGCCCACCACCAGCGCGAAGTCAGGCACGTCCTTCTGCACCACGGCGCCGGCGCCCACGAAGGCGTGGCGGCCGATGGTGGCGCCGCAGACGATGGTGGCGTTGGCGCCGATCGTGGCGCCGCGGCGCACCAGCGTGCGGCGGTATTCGTCCTTGCGCACGACCGCGGCGCGCGGGTTGTACACGTTGGTGAACACCATGCTGGGGCCGCAGAACACGTCGTCCTCCAGCGTGACGGCGTCGTACACCGACACGTTGTTCTGGATCTTGACGTTGTCGCCGATGGCCACGTCGTTGCCCACGTACACGTTCTGGCCGAACGAGCAGCCCGCGCCGATGCGCGCGCCGGCGCTGATGTGCACCCAGTGCCAGACGCGGCAGTTCTCGCCGAGGACGGCGCCGTCGTCGACGATGGCCGTCGGATGGATGGTGGTGGGCATCAGTACTCGAGCGGCAGGTTGACGCGCTTGCCGTCGCGCGCCGACAGGTACATCGCGATCAGCAGCTCCAGCGACTTCAGGCCCTCGCGCCCGTCGGTCTCGGGTTGGGCGTCGCCGCGCAGCGTGTTGATGACGTTGTCGTAGTACAGCGGGTGGCCGAAGCCGTAGACCGAGGTGGTCTGGTAGCTGGCGTCGTCGCGCTCGGCGTCCATCGCGTGCGGCTCGGCGAACTGCCATTCCTTGATCTCGTTGACGGCCACGCCGCCGATGCGCACGGTGCCCTTCTCGCCCAGGATGGTGATCGAGCCTTCGAGGTTCTTCGGGTAGGTGAGCATGGTGACGTTGACCGTGCCCATCGCGCCGTTGCGCCACTTCAGCGCGGCCACGCCGGTGTCCTCCACCTCGATGTTGCGCGCCAGCGTGCCGGTGTAGGCCATCACGCTCTCCACCGGGCCGCCGATCCAGTCGAGCAGGTCGACGTAGTGGCTCGCCTGGTTCATGAAGGCACCGCCGTCGAACTCCCAGGTGCCGCGCCAGGCGGCCGAGTCGTAGTACTCCTGCGGGCGCGTCCAGAACACGTTGACGTTGATCATGTAGACGCGGCCGAAGCGTCCCAGCTCCATCGCCTTCTTCAACAGCTGCAGCGTCTTGTTGCGGCGGTTCTGCTTGACGACGAACAGGCGCACGCCGGCCTCGTCGCAGGCGCGCACCATGGCCAGGCCGTCCTGCCAGCGCGTGGCCATGGGCTTCTCGGTCATCACGTTGAAACCGGCACGCGCGCACTGGATCACCTGCTGCGAGTGCAGGCCGCTGGGCGTGGTGATGATCACGCAGTCGGGCGTCTCGGCGGCCAGCATCGCCTCGAGGCTGGGATAGCCGCGCGCGCCGGTGCGCTCCACCGCGGCGGCGAGCTTGACGGGGTCGGTGTCGCACACGGCCACCATCTCGGCCCGCTCGGCATGCGTCTTGACCGATTCCATGTGGTTGGCGGCGATGCGCCCGCAGCCGGCCAGCGCGAAGCGCACCTTGCGGCCGGTGACGGGGGCGTGGGTCTGGGGACGGAGGCTGTGTGCGGACATGTTCGGGGCGGATGGCCTGGCGCGCCCGGGCGAAGGAGGCCGCGGCACGCCCGCGCCCGCGCGTGACGCGGGCCGGCGGGTAGATGAGGGAATCCGCGATTTTAGGTCACGCGACCGTTCCGGACGTGGGTACCGGAACCCCGGCGGGCGTCGAACGACCGTTTTGATGGTGGATCAACGTAAAATTACGGGTTCACCCTGGCGGCTCAGGCCGCTTCCACGCCCTTTTTTGGTAGCAGACCCCCCGCAATGGACACCACGACGCCCACCCCGCCGCTCGACGAGAACAAGCTGATTGCGGAGCGTCGCGAGAAACTGGCCGCGATCCGGGCCAAGGGCGGCGTGGCGTTCCCGAACGACTTCAAGCCGGCCAACCGCGCGGCCGACTTGGCCGAGAAGTACGGCAAGCTCACCAACGAGGAGCTCGAGCCGCAGAACGTCCAGGTGAGCGTGGGCGGCCGCATGATGCTCAAGCGCGTCCAGGGCAAGGGCGGCTTCTGCAACCTGCAGGACGCCACCGGCCGCATCCAACTGCACGTGAAGATCGACCTGGTCGGCGAGGACACCTACGACCAGTTCAAGCACTGGGACCTGGGCGACATCCTGGCCGCCGAGGGCACGCTGTTCATCACCCGCGCCGGCGAGCTCACCGTGCGCGTGACGACGCTGCGCCTGCTCACCAAGTCGCTGCGCCCGCTGCCCGACAAGTTCCACGGCATGACCGACCAGGAGGTCAAGTACCGCCAGCGGTATGTGGACCTGATCACCGACGAGGCCGCCCGCAAGCGCTTTCGCGCCCGCAGCGAGGCGCTGGGCTCCATCCGCGCCTTCATGATCGCCAACGGCTTCATGGAGGTCGAGACGCCCATGCTGCACCCGATCCCGGGCGGCGCCAACGCCAAGCCGTTCGTCACGCACCACAACGCGCTCGACCAGGCCATGTACCTGCGCATCGCGCCCGAGCTCTACCTGAAGCGCCTGATCGTGGGCGGCTTCGAGCGCGTGTTCGAGATCAACCGCAGCTTCCGCAATGAAGGCATCTCGGTTCGGCACAACCCCGAATTCACGATGATGGAGTTCTACGCGGCGTACTGGAACCACCACGACCTGATGGACTTCACCGAGCAGGTGCTGCGCCACGCGGCGATCGCCGCCACCGGCTCGGCCGCGCTCACCTACGCCGGCAAGGAAGTGCACCTCGACAAGCCGTTCGCCCGCCTGACGGTGCGCGATTCGCTGGTCGAGCACTGCGGCCTCACGCCGGCGCAGACCGAGGACGAGGACCTGCTGCGCGCGCGCATCGTCGCCGCCGGCGAGAAGGCGCCGGCCCACTGGACGCTGGCCGAGCTGCAGTTCGGCCTGTTCGAGGCCGAGGTGGAGGCCAAGCTGTGGCAGCCCACCTTCATCATCGACTACCCGGTCGAGGTGAGCCCACTGGCCCGCGCGTCGGATACCAACCCGGCCATCACCGAGCGCTTCGAGCTGTTCATCACCGGACGCGAGTACGCCAACGGCTTCTCCGAGCTGAACGACGCGGAGGACCAGGCCGCGCGCTTCCAGGCCCAGGTGGCCAACAAGGACGCCGGCGACGAGGAGGCGATGTTCTACGACGCCGACTTCATCCGCGCGCTCGAGTACGGCATGCCCCCGACGGGCGGCTGCGGCATCGGCATCGACCGGTTGATGATGCTGCTCACCGACAGCTCCAGCATCCGCGACGTGATCCTGTTCCCTGCCTTGCGCCACGAGGCTTGAGACGCTGGTTAGATCGGTTAGCGGTCCTCGCGGACCGATCAAGAAAATTTACGCCCAGGCAATTGACCGCCGGTGCGGGCGGGAATAAGGTGGTTGCTCCCCTTCCCGCCCGGAGGTCTGCCGTGAGTGCACGATTGCAGGAACTCGACGAGATCGAGGCGAGCATCTGGAGCGAGCTCGAGCACAGCGTGGCCGCGCGGCCGCGCGCCGAGCCCGACGAGACGGATGCCCCGGCGCCGCACCACGAGTGGCGCGTGGCCGTGCTGGCCACGATCGACAACGGGCAGGCCGACGCCCGCAGCCTCGTGCTGCGGGAGGTCGACGCCGCGGAACGCCGGCTCGTCTTCTACACCGACGCGCGCTCGCCCAAGGTGCGCCAGATCCAGCAGTCGCCTCAAGGCACGCTCATCTTCTACAGCCGCGAACTCGGCTGGCAGCTGCGCATGCAGGTGCGCCTCAACGTGGAGACCACCGGCCTGGCCGTGTCGTCGCGCTGGGCCAGGCTGCAGACCTCGGCCGGCGCGCGCGACTACTTGGCCGTCGCCGCCCCGGGCCGCCCGCTCGACGCGCCGCTGGCCGACCTCGGTTCGCGCGGCCACTTCGCGATGATCGAGGCCATGGCCGAGACGGTGGACTGGCTGGAGCTGCATCCCGAGGGCCATCGCCGCGCGGTGATGGGCGCGCACGGATCGCGCTGGGTCCAGCCCTGATCCGGAAGACCCGAGGGTTTTCTCGCGCGACCGATACGCGTCGTTACGCGTATCGCGGGCCGCGCGAGGGCATGATCGCGGCATGCAACTTCAGGTAGTCGCAAGCCCTGTTTTCGACGGTCGAGCACGCGCCGTCAGCCTCCTGGCGGCGGCGTTCGCCACCGCCGCCTTGCTGTCGGGCTGCGGCACGACCCGCCCCACGGCGCCGCCGCCGCCCGCGCCGCGTCGCGTCGAGCTGCCCACCGACACCTCGCTGCCCCCCGCGGCCGCCCGCGCGCTGAGCCAGCGCTTCCCCTATCTCCATCCCATCGGCCACGGTTCAGGCCATCTGCAAGTGGACGACGCCGACGACCTCGCCGTGGTGCTCGCGCCGCTGGGCCAGTCGTCCGACGCGATCGTGGCCGTGCTGGTGACCGGTGCCGGCGGGCAATGGCGCGTCGCCACGACCAGCAAGGTGGTGGCGCCCGGTTGCGAGCCGTGCACGACCACGGTGGACATCGCGCGCAAGGTGCTGTCGGTGCACGTGATGCGGCCGTCCGACCCGGAGTTCGAGCGCGTCACCTACCAGTTCAGCTACCGCGACAGCGATGCGCTGCGCCTGATGGGCGTCACCGCGGCGCAGCCCGCCGGCGACGACCCGATCGCGCACAGCTACGCGATCACCACCAACCTGCTCGACGGCGCCAAGGTCGACACGCTGGACCCCACCGCCAGCGACCTGTCGCGCCGGCGCGAGCTGAAGTCGACCGTGCCGCTGCGCCAGGCCATCGCCTTCGACGCGTTCACGTTCTCCCCGCAGGCGCTGGCGCCGGAACTGCGCCGCCTGCCGGTCTCGGCCTTCGAGCCGCAGGACGCCCTGCCCGCGTCCGCCGCCGCGCTGCTGCGCACGCGCTTTCCCGGCGCCATCGTGCAGGCGCGCAGCGCGGGCGCGTTGCGCGCGGAGGGCGCGCGCGACCTCGCGGTGGTGCTCGCGCCGCCGCCGGGCACCGACGCCGACACCATGCTGGCGCTGCTGCTGGCCCAGCCCGACGGCAGCCTCAAGCTGGGCGCCACCAGCGGCCCGCTGACGCGCGCCTGCCGCGGCTGCGACGTGCAGGTGCAGATCGGGCACCGCGCGCTGGTGGTGCAGACCGTGGCCACCGACTCGTCGGGCACGCACATCGTCGGCTACCAGTTCATGGCCACGCCCAAGGACAAGACGGGCGACCTGCGGCTGGTGGGCGTGCGGACGGTGAACGCGAGCCGATCCGGCGGCGGCGACAGCCATCGCTACGTCAACACGGCCAACCTGGTCACCGGCGACAAGCTGGACGTCGTGGAGGACGTGGCCGGCGGCCACCGCAACCACGTCGAGCGCGCCAGCAAGGTCGCGCTGCGCCCGCCGATCCTGCTGGCGGGCTTCGCGTTCGATCCGGGCAAGCTGGACGCCGAGACGCGGCGCGACTTCACACCCTGATACATATACCCCACTGGGTAGGCACGCCGGCTGCCCGGCGGTGCCCATGTCGGATCTCCTGCCTCCGCGCCGGCCCGCGCGCGCCCTGCTCCTCGTGGCCCTGGCGGCAATTCTTGCCGCCTGCGCCGCGCCGCCGCCCCGCGTCGCCGCCGTCGCCAAGCCGCCGCCCGAGCGCCTGCTGCCCGAATCCGCGCGGCTGGCGCTGGCCCGGCGTTTCCCCGAGCTGCGCGTGGTGTCCGACAACGGCGGCCTGCTGCCCACGCCGGGTGTCGACGAGCTGGCCGCGGTGCTGGCCCGGGCCGACGGCGCCGGCGAGTTCACGATCGCCCTGCTCGCGCCCGACGGCCCGGACGCCTGGCGCGTGGCCGACGCCTCGCGCCCCATCGCGCCGGGCTGCGCCAAGTGCAGCGTGAGCGCCGACCTCGCGCCGCACGGCCTGTACGTGCGCGTGATCCGCGCCGACGGGGCGGACTTCGTCAACTTCACCTACCAGTTCGCGCCGGGCGCCGGCTCGGAGCCCTGGCGCCTGGTGGGCGTCACGGCCTACAAGCCGGCGCGGCCCGGCGACCCGGCCTCGCATGGCTTCTCGGCCACCGTCGACCTGCTCAGCGGCCAGCGCACCGACATCACCGACGACGACGCCGGCGGCACGCTCGTGCACCGCGAGCGCCAGTCCACCGTGCCTTTGCGCCCGGCCATCGCGTTCGGCGACTTCGCCTTCACGGCCGACGCGCTCGACGCCGAGACCCGCGCGTTGCCCCCGGTCGCCTTCGACCCCGCCGGCACGCTGCCCGCCGCGGCGGTGGACGCGCTGCGCGAGCGCTTCCCGCGGATGACGGTGCAGTCGCAGTCCAGCGGCGCGCTGCGCGGCGAAGGACGCGACATCGCCGTGGTGCTGGTGCCGGCCGATCGCGCGGCCCGGCAGGGCGCGGCGGCCGATGCGGTGGTGGCCGTCCTGCTGGCGCAGCCGGATGGCGGCGTGCGGCTGGCCGAGGTATCGGGCGCGATGGCGCACGACTGCCCCACCTGCGGCGTGCAGGTGCAGATCGCGCGCCGCGTGCTCAGCGTGCAGACCACCGACGTGAGCGCCACCGGCAGCGTGTCCACCGACTACCAGTTCGCGTTCCGGGCGAAGGACGCGCCGCTGCGGCTGGTTTCGCTGCGCAGCGAGACCCTGGTGCGGGCGGCCGACAACGCCAGCAACCGCACGGTGGCCTCCACCAACCTGGTCAACGGCGATCGCGTGGAGGCGGTGGACGGCGTCGTCAACGGCCGCCACAAGCACAGCGAGCAGAAGTGGCGCCTGCAGCCGCCGGCGCCCGTCGGGCTGGCGGACTTCACGTTCGACCCGGCGCGGCTCGACGAGGACGCGCGGCCCGCGCCGGCCGTCGCGTCGGGCGCGCCGGTCAGCGGTTCTTGAAGACCGGCTTGCGCTTCTCGAGGAAGGCGCCCATGCCTTCCTGCTGGTCCTCGGTGCCGAACAGCGAATGGAACAGGCGGCGTTCGTAGGCGATGCCGTCGGTCAGGCCCGTCTCGAACGAGCGGTTGACCGCGTCCTTGGCCAGCATCACGCTGGGCAGGCCCAGGCCGCACAGCTGCTCGGCCACGGCGAGCGCCTCGGTCATCAGCTGGTCGGCCGGCACCACGCGCGAGACCAGGCCCGAGCGTTCGGCCTCGGCGGCGTCCATCATGCGGCCGGTGAGCACCATGTCCATGGCCTTGGCCTTGCCGATGGCGCGCGGCAGGCGCTGCGTGCCGCCGGCGCCGGGCACGATGCCCAGCTTGATCTCGGGCTGGCCGAACTTCGCGGTGTCGGCGGCGATCAGCATGTCGCACATCATCGCCACCTCGCAGCCGCCGCCCAGCGCGAAGCCGGCCACCGCGGCGATGACGGGCTTGCGCACCTGGCGCATGGTCTCCCAGTTGCGCGAGATGTGGCCCTTCATGAACGCGTCCATGTAGCTGTACCTGGCCATCACCGTGATGTCGGCGCCGGCGGCGAACGCGCGCTCGTTGCCGGTGAGCACGATGGCGCCGATGCCGTCGTCGGCGTCGAAGGCCAGCAGCGCGGCGCCCAGCTCGTCCATCAGCTGGTCGTTGAGCGCGTTCATCTGCTTGGGCCGGTTGAGGCGGATCACGCCGGTCTTCATCCGGCCCTCGCCGACGGTCTCGGTGAGGATGCATTCGTAGGTCATGGGGGGTCTCCTTGGGCCACGGGGTTGGTTTCAGCGTTCGCCGACGGGGGGCGGCGTGGGGAAGGCCTGGGCCTTGGGCGGCGGCGGCGCGGGCCGCTCGCCGGCGGCCTGCAGCGGCAGGTCGTCGAGCGCCAGCAGCGCCCAGGTGTGTTCTTCCACCTTCACGAGGATCTGCACCGGCAGGTACTGCAGCGACGGGGCGGTCCAGATGTCGAAAGGATATTCGTTCGGCCGGCGCGGGCCGTCCAGCAGGGGCTTGAGGTGCACCGCGTCGACGCCGCCGAACGCCAGGTCGAGGTGCTCCGTGCCCATCACCTGGTAGTTCCAGCGCCGCAGGTTGTTGGGCAGGGCCAGCGGGATCTGCACCACGTGGCCCGGCTCGAGCCACTCCGGGTGGTTGTAGAACATCCAGACGAACTGCACGAACTGGCTGGCGCCGTCCTGCGTCTGCGGCAGCTTGATGACGCGGTTGCCGTTGTTGAGCGTCACCTCGTTGCCGCCGAACTCGATCCTGCGCTCGCGCGGCGTGGAGAACAGGAAGCTGAACGACTCGTCGTAGTGGCGCGGGCTCAGGCCCTCGTCGGTGATCATGCCCTCGCTGTACATGTGCTGGTCGATCAGCGGCGAGATGTGCACGTCGAACTGCACCTGGTAGCGCGCCGCCTCGTGGCGCCATTCCACCGCGGCGTGGCCGTAGATGTGGCGGCCCTGGCCGTGCTCCCCGGTGAGCGTGTAGGTGAGCCGCGTGGCCGGCGGCCAGTCGAACGGGGGCCTGGCCGGACCGGCGACCGCCGCGGCACTGGCGGCCTTGGCGTCGGCGGCCGCCGACGCCGCCGCGGCGACCTCCGCCGCACGCGCCTGCGCGGCGGAGGCGGCCTCGGCCTCCTCGCGGGCACGCTGCTGCCGCTCGGCCACGGCGGCCAGCGCGAGCGCCTCTTCCTCCAGCGCGGTGCGCGATGCGGTCTCGCGCGACGCGCTCGCCGGCGGCGCCGAACTCGCGCCCACGCCGCGCGGCGCGCGCCGCGCGGGAGCGGGCGCCAGCATGGGCGCCAGCGGCGGCGGTGCCGGCTGCAGCCGCTGCGTGAGGGTGACCTGGATGGGCCTGGTTCGCGGTGAAGTGTCCCAGCCGATGAGGCCGGCGGCCACGCGCACGCCGAGCAGCACGTGCGCCAGCAGCACGGCCAGGATCAGGCCGAGCCAGGCGGCGCGACGCCCACGGGACTCGCGCCAGGGCGAGCGCACCCTACTTTCCCAACCAGCCGGCGCGGCGGCCCAGGGTGGCGGCGTTCGGGTTCGCGCTCAGCTTCAGGCCGCGCGGCGCGGCCTCGCCGCGCTGGTCGGCGGAGCGATCGGCCACGCGCAACGTACGCACGCGCTGCTGGCGCACCACCAGCAGCTCGAGGGCCGCGCCGGTGCGGATCCACGCCAGCGCGTCGTCGAGCCGGCGCACGCGCCAGCCGTCGACGGCCAGGATCTCGTCGCCGGCCGACAGCCCCGCCGCCGCGCCGGCGCCGCCGGCCAGCACCGACTTCACCTGCACGCCCGTGATCGGGCCCTCGGACACGCGCAGGCCCAGCTCGGTGGCCAGCGTCAGCGCCTCGACGTCGGGCTCCACGCCCACGCGCGCGAGCGCCGGCAGCACGTCGAGCTCGCCGCGCTGGTGCACCCACTCGCGCAGCTCGGCGGCCAGCGCCTTGCCGCCCAGGCGCGCGACGGTCTTCAGGATCAGATCCTCGGTGACCGCGCCGCCCGGTGCGTCGTGCCACAGCGCGCGCATCAGGTCGTCCAGCGTGGCCTTGCCGCCGGCGCGCAGCGCGAGATCCAGGCGCAGCGCCACGAGCGACCCCTTGGTGTAGTAGCTCACCGTGGAATTGGGCGTGTTCTCGTCGCTGCGGTAGTACTTGATCCACGCGTCGAAGCTGGCCTCGGCCACGCTCTGCACGTGCTGGCCCGGCGACTGGCGCACGCCGTTGAAAGCGCGGCCCACCAGCTTGACGTAGCGGACCGGGTCGACGAGGCCGCAGCGCAGCAGGAACAGGTCGTCGTAGTAGGACGTGAAGCCCTCGAAGAACCACAGCAGCTCGGTGTAGTTCTCCTGCGCGTAGTCGTAGGGCAGGAACTCGGCCGGCTTCAGGCGCTTCACGTTCCAGGTGTGGAAGTACTCGTGGCTGATCAGGCCCAGCAGCGTGACGTAGCCGTCGCTGGTGCCGGCCACGCCCTGCCGCGGGAGGTCCTTGCGCGCGGCGATCAGCGCGGTGCTGGCGCGGTGCTCGAGGCCGCCGTAGCCGTCTTCCGTGGCGTAGAGCATGAACACGTAGCGCGGGAACGGCGGCTTGCCGGTGCCGTGCCAGAAGCGGATCTCCTCGTCGCAGATGCGCTTCGTGTCGGCCAGCAGGCGCGCGCCGTCGAACTGCGGCCACGCGCCGCTGACGACGAACTCGTGCACGACGCCGCCCGACGTGAACTCGCCGCGCCAGAACGGGCCCAGCTCGAACGGATGGTCGGCCATCTCGTCGTAGTCGGCCGACTCGAAGACCTGCGTGCGCGCGGGCCTGCCCCTGGCGGCCCTGGCGCCCGCATCGACGCGCGCCATGCCGGTGGCCACGTCCCAGCCCGCCGGCAGCTTGTGCAGCTCCACGCGGTGCGGCTCGGCGGTGCGCCCGGCCACGGCCAGGCACAGGCTGGTGGTGTTGAAGAAGCCGCGGTCGTCGCTGAGCCAGGCGGTGCGCACCGAGGCGTCGAACGCATAGGCGAAGTACGTGACGACCAGCGCGGCGCGGCCCGAGGTGGCCACGCTCCAGCGATCCTTGGCGAGCTGCACCAGCGGACGCGGCTGCGTGCCCTGGCGCGCCTCGATGCGGCTGAGATGGCGCGAGAACTCGCGCACCATGTAGCTGCCCGGGATCCACACGGGCAGGCTCAACTGCTGTTCGGGTGCCGGCTCGGCGATGGTCAGCGTGACCTTGAACAGGTGGGCCGCCGCGTCGGCGACCTCGATTCGGTAATGGATCATTCGGGCAGAGGGCCCGTCGCGTGGCGCGGCGGGCGGTTCGGTGTCGTTGGAATGGGGTGGTGGCCTCAGCCCTTCTTGGCGGCGACCTCGTCGAGCCGCTTCGACAGGTGCTCGAGGTCGGCGGCGCCGGCGAAGCGCGAGCCGTCGTCGAAGATGATGGCCGGGGTGTAGTTCAGGTGGTAGCGGCCGGCCAGCTCGAGGTTGCGGCTCAGCGCGGCGAGGTCGCACGAGCCCATGGAGCGCTGCGGCATCACGCCCTGCAGCATCCACGTGCGCCAGACCTGCGCGTTGTTCTTCGAGCACCAGATGGCGCGCGACTTCGTCACCGAGTCGTCGCCCAGGATCGGGATCAGGAAGGTGTAGATCGTCACGTCCTTCAAGGCCGCGAAGTTTCGCTCGGCGTCCTTGCAGTAGTGGCAGTTCGGATCCTCGAACACGATCATGCGGCGCGCGCCGGTGCCCTGCTTGAACACGAGGGCGTCGCCGTAGGGCAGCCTGGGGATGTCCTGCGCCATCATCTTCGCGAGCCGCTGCTCGGTCAGGTCGGTCTTGGTGCGGGCGTCCAGCAGGTGGCCGTCGGTCTGGTCGCGCGACGGGAAGATCAGGTAGTTGCCCTGCTCGTCGGAGTAGATGATCTCCTTGTCCACGCGCAGCTCGTAGAGCCCCGCGATGGGCGTCTTCGTGATCTCGTCGATCTGCGGGCCCTTCGGGTTGTGCGCCGCCCAGTTCTTGCGGATGGCGGCGTCGTCGGACCAGGCGGAGGCGCAGGCCAGCGCGAAGGCGCCGGCGGCAAGGAGGCGCAGGGCGCGTGCGAACGTGTTCATGGCGGTCTCGGCGAAGGTGTTCACGCGCCCAGGGCGCGCGACACCAGGAATCGTTTCAGGGGGCTCAGCTGGTCGACCAGCGTCATGCCGTGGTTGCGCAGCTCGCGCAGGCCCGGCGCGGAGGTGGAGAACAGCTGCCACAGGCCGTCGACCGCGCCGGCCATCGCGCGCGTGGGCCACAGGCGGGCGCGTGCGTAGCGGCGCAGCAGCGCCTCGTCGCCCAGCGCGCGCCACGACTCGCGTTCGGCGATCACCCTGGCGAGCGCCACCACGTCGCCGAGGCCCAGGTTCAGGCCCTGCCCGGCCAGCGGGTGGATGACGTGGGCGGCGTCGCCCACCAGGGCCCAGCCGGGGCCGACGATCTCGGTGGCGCCGGCCTGCATCAGCGGCCAGGTGGCGCGGGCGCCGTGCACGCGCAGCTGGCCCGCGGCACCGCCGGCGGCGGCGTTGAGCGCGGCGTCGAACTCGGCGTCGCCCACCTGCGCGAGGCGCTCGGCCTCGGCCTGCGGCATCGACCAGACGATGCCGTACGAGTGTTCGGGTTGCGGCCGGTCGAACGGCAGAAGCGCCAGCACGTCGGGTGCGCGGAACCATTGGCGGGCGACACCGGCGTGGGCCGTGTCGGACACCACGCGGGCCGCCAGCGCGCTGTGGCCGTAGGCGTGGCGCTCGAACGCGACGCCCAGCTTTTCCCGGGCAGCGGCGGCCTTGCCCTCGGCGATCACCGTGAGCGGGGCCTTCGTGTCGGCCGGCACCACGGACACCGCCGGCGCGAAGCGCGAGGCCGTCTCCAGCACCTGCTCCAGTTCGGCCGCGTCGACGATCCAGGCCAGCGCAGGCACCGTCTGCTGCCACGCGGAGAAGGCCAGCGCGCCCTGGGCGTCGCCGGCGATGCGCATGTCGTAGACGGCCGTGCGGGCGTCCGGCGCCATGCCGTCCCACACCTTGAGCTCGCGCAGCAGCTCCACCGACGCCGCGTTGAGGGCGTAGGCGCGCACGTCGGCGCGCTGCTCGCCGCTGGCCGGCGCGGCCGGACGGGCGTCGATGCCCACCGCCAGCCCCTGTCGGGCCAGCTTCAGGGCCAGGGCGCGGCCGACGATGCCGCTGCCGTGGATTCGTACGTCGATCTTGGACATTCCGCATTGTAGGGAGTGCCGGGTGAACGGGTCTTCAAGAGGGCGAGCGGCTAAAATGCCGGGTTTCCCCCACGAACCGCCCACGTTCGACGCCGCCACCCGGCGCCGTGCGGCGATGAAAGAATCTCCATGAGCCTCAAGTGCGGCATCGTCGGCCTGCCCAACGTCGGGAAGTCGACCCTCTTCAACGCCCTCACCAAGGCCGGCATCGCCGCCGAGAACTACCCGTTCTGCACGATCGAGCCCAACGTGGGCATCGTCGAGCTGCCGGACGCCCGCCTGCAGGTGCTGTCCGACATCGTCTCCGCGCAGAAGATCGTGCCGGCCATCGTCGAATTCGTGGACATCGCGGGCCTGGTGGCCGGCGCGTCCAAGGGCGAAGGCCTGGGCAACCAGTTCCTGTCGCACATCCGCGAGACCGACGCCATCGTCAACGTGGTGCGCTGCTTCGAGGACGACAACGTCATCCACGTCAACGGCAAGGTGGATCCGATCTCCGACATCGAGGTGATCCAGACCGAGCTGTGCCTGGCCGACCTGGCCAGCGTGGAAAAGCAGATCCACCGCACCAACAAGCTCGGCCGCGCGGGCGACAAGGAGGCGGTCAAGCTGAGCGCGATCCTCGAGCGCTGCCGCGCCGCGCTCGACCAGGCCCAGCCGGTGCGCAGCCTGGAGTTCACCAAGGACGAACAGGTCATCGTCAAGTCGCTGTTCCTGATCACCGCCAAGCCGGCGATGTTCGTGGGCAACGTGTCGGACAACGGCTTCGAGGACAACCCGTACCTCGACCGCCTGCGCGAGTTCGCGGCGAAGCAGAACGCCCCGGTGGTCGCGATCTGCGCGAAGACCGAGGCCGAGCTGGCCGACATGGACGCGGCCGACGCCGAGATGTTCCTGGCCGAGATGGGCCAGACCGAGCCGGGCCTGAACCGCCTGATCCGCGCCGCGTTCACGCTGCTGGGGCTGCAGACCTACTTCACCGCGGGCGTGAAGGAAGTGCGCGCCTGGACGGTGCCCATCGGCGCCACCGCGCCGCAGGCCGCCGGCGTGATCCACACCGACTTCGAGAAGGGCTTCATCCGCGCCCAGACCATCGCCTATGACGACTACGTGGCGTTCAAGGGCGAACAGGGGTCGAAGGACGCGGGCAAGATGCGCGCGGAAGGCAAGGAGTACGTCGTCAAGGATGGCGACGTGCTGAACTTCCTCTTCAGCAGCTGAGCCGCTAGGAGTCTGCGCGGCAGAACTTGACTACGGGGTGGGACCGATACGCGCCTGATCGTGTGGCGGGTAGATTTTGGGTATGAGCTATTTGCCCTACGAACCGCAACAGCAGGCATTGCTGCCGCAGG